>Ga0209681_1000038_pt1 | contig 37887 bp, 36 predicted proteins | sample WorMetLIZISLAND2_3_FD_187416 | JGI IMG/M metagenome (GOLD analysis project Ga0209681, IMG submission 187416) | Marine gutless worms symbiont microbial communities from Max Planck institute for Marine Microbiology, Germany - Olavius clavatus LIZARD... ... | reverse complement strand
ACGTCAAGTCTCCCACTACCAAGCCGTGGTCTACGAGGCGATGGCGGAGACCGCCCACGCCGTCTCAGCGGCCACAACCGAGCGGAGTGCCCGTCCCAATGAGCACGCCGCCGACGAGATCGCCGCCGCTGTCGGCTACACCCGCCGCAAAGCGGAGAACGAGCTGAGCATCGCCCTCCGACTGCGTGACGACCTCCCCGAAGTCCGCACCGCCCTCAAGTCGGGCGACATCGACGGCCACAAGGCCTCCGTCATCTCCGACGGGACCGCAGCCCTCAAGTCCAGCGCCGCTCGGGGGGTCGCCGTCAAGGTCCTCGCCTCCGCTTCCGGGCTGACCGTCGGGCAGATCGGCGCCCGGCTGCGTCGCCTCTGCATCCTGGAAGACCCGGCCCACGCCCAAGCCCGATACGAGAAGAGCTTGGAACGCCGTCGGGTCGTGGCTCGCCCCACGCCCGACGGCGCCACCCACTTGCACATCCTCGACTGCGCCCCGCATCTGGCTCAAGCCGCCGCGGACCGGGTCAACAGGATCGCCCGCAGCCTCAACACCAGGCACGAATCCCGCAGCGTCGACCAGCTCCGCGCCGACGTCGCTCTGGTGGTGCGTCGCTCAAATCCTCAAGCAGTCTCTCCGGCCCAGATGCGCCCCTGGCTGCGTCGTCAAGCCTCGCCGCACCTATGGGTGCGACTGCGTTTGTCTCCTTGCCAGATGACACATTGACCTCGGAGACACAGCTTCGCTATTTGTACGACACACCACTGGACCTGCTCACAGGTCGCCGCATCGACGCCGACACGGGAGGCGGGAGGGCAGGGTCGGTCAACCTCCATGTCGATCTCACCACCCTCGCCGGGCTCGACGACAACCCCGGAGACCTCTCAGGGTACGGGCCGGTCGTCTCGGAGGTAGCCCGCCGAGTCGCCGGAGAACAACAAGAGAAGAGCGCATGGAACGCGGTCGTCTCAGACCCAGAGACCGGCGAGCCTCTCCACATTGTCGCCGTGAGGAGAAGGCCCACGACAAGGCAGCAGAAGATGATCCGAGCTCTTCACCCTGTCTGTGCCTTCCCGGGGTGTCGTATGCCCGCGGTCGACTGCGACCTCGACCACCGCGTCGATCACGCCCGAGGCGGCCCCACCACGGTGGAGAACCACGCTCCGCTCTGCCGTCATCATCACATGGCGAAGCATCGGGGCGGATGGTGTTATGCGAGGACGGGCAGGGCGACGGTGGAGTGGGTCAGCCCCCTCGGGCGCACCTACCGGACCGGGGCAAGCCCGGCAGGGGAAGGCCTCACAGGGGGACGGCCCCCGCCCTGACCCCCGGAACAAGGGGGGAAGAGGGATGGACCCGCACACCCGACTACTACGGGCCGATCACCACGGACCCGACTACTACGGCCGACAACAGGCGCCGCGACGCGCATTGCAGCGCACCGCGGTTTGACAACTGAATAATGAAGACACAGCGATGCGCCGGAAGGCCCGCCGGCCGCTACCTTTGTCCCCGGCACGCGCCGGCGGCAAAGAGAATCCGGAGGATCAATGGCTCGCGAGTTCAGGCTTCCCGACATAGGCGAGGGGCTGACTGAGGCGGAGATCGTCTCCTGGCTGGCGGCTGAGGGCGATCAAGTCGAAGCCAACCAACCGATTGTGGAGGTCGAGACCGACAAGGCGGTTGTCGAGATCCCGTCTCCCTACGCGGGAGTCGTGCATCGGCATGGCGGCGCGGAGGGACAGGTGATTGAGGTGGGGGCGGTGCTCGTGGTCATCGCCGAGGAGGGTGAGACCCCGGAGTCGGTAGGGGCCGCGGAGTCGGTCGAGGCCCCGGAGCGCGAGGCCGCAACCGTCCGCGAGCGCGAGGGCACAGCCGTTCCCCAGCGCGAGGCCGCAACTGTCCCGACGGCGCGGTCGGCGGTGAGGGCGCTGCCCGTCGTGAGGAAGCTGGCGAGGGACTCCGGGATCGACATCGAGACGGTGACGGGCACGGGACCGGGTCGGCGGGTGACCCGTGAGGACGTTGAAGCCGCGATCGCGGCGGCGGGGCCCGCTCACGCAGGCGTCGAGGCGGCCCCGCCGGCGTCGGCAGCAGCGGCTCGGGTCGGCGACGAGCGGCGCGCCATGTCGAAGCTGCGCCGCACCATCGCGGCGAACATGTCGAGGAGTTGGGCCGAGGCGGCACACGTCACCACCTTCGACGAGTTCGACGCCGGCCGGCTGCTCGACATGCGCGTCGCTCTCGGAGAGCGCCACGGGGTCGAGATCCCTCTTGAGGCCCTGATCGTCAAAGCCGTGCTCCCGGCGCTCGACGCCTGCCCCGAGATGAACGCGACGGTCGACGGAGACGACCTGATCGTGCGAGCCGCCCGCGACATCGGCGTGGCTGTGGACACTCCCGACGGGCTCCTCGTCGCCGTGACACGAGACGCTGCCGCCGTCGGCCTTCTTGAGTTGGGCGCCGAGGTGCGCAGGCTGATCGAGGGCGCCAAGGGGCGTAGCCTCATGCCCGACGAGCTGACCGGTCAGACCTTCACCGTGTCCAATATCGGGGCGATCGGCGGGGGGCACGGCACACCGATCATCCCGCCGGGCAACACCGCGATCTTGTCGATCGGGAGGGCCCGTGAGAAGCCGGTCGCGGTGGAAGGGTCCGTCGGTATCGCCCGCTTGGCGCCGCTGTCGCTCTCCTACGACCACCGCGTGATCGACGGGGGGTTGGGCAGGAGGTTCATCGACGCCGTGACGGAGAGCCTGGAGGCGCCCGCCCTCCTGTTGGCCGACGGAGCATGAACCCGTCGGCGGAGCACCGCACCCGCGATGAGCTGGACGCCGGCCTCGGGCGAGTCGTCGGGGCGCCGAAGGAGTCCGGTGTGATCGAGTTGATCGCCCGTCGCCCCGCAGTGTCGGAGCGCGAGGAAGTGGAGCGGGCCGAGATCACGGTCGAGAACGGGCTCGTAGGCGACAACTGGTCGGCAAGGGGGAGCGGGGGCGGAGGCCCGGCCGACCCCGAGTCGCAGATCACCATCGTGAGCTCGGTTGTGGCGAGCCTTGTCGCGGGCGACCGCGACCGCTGGGCCCTCTCCGGGGACCAGATCTACGTCGACCTCGACCTGAGCGAGGAGAACCTCCCGCCCGGGACGCGACTCCGCGCCGGCTCGGCCGAGTTGGAGGTCTCGCCCCGCCGTCACACCCCGTGCGCCAAGTACGCGCGGAGGTTCGGCCTCGACGCCTACCGGTTCGTCAACACCAAGGAAGCACGCCTTCTCCGCCTGCGCGGGATGAACACCCGCGTGGTCCGCTCCGGCCGGGTGAACGCGGGCGACACGGTCACCAAGCTCTAGTCCTTTGAGTGAGCGTCGACCAACGCCAGCACCTCGGGCATGTCCAGCTCCGGGTAGGGGTCGTGGGCCAGCATCCCGAGAATCCGCGCCTGAGATCGCGCAGAGACGACGACAGAGTCGCCCCACCTCGCCTCCAGGTCCGGGGACGGCTCGCGGCAGCAGGCGGGGTCGGGGCAGGTCGACGCCTCCCGGTTGTCGGTCTCCCGTCCTCGGAACCAGCGAGCCTCGGCGAACGGCGCGCCGAGGCTGATCGCCCGCGGCGACTCCCGACCCGTCTCGACTTGGGTGACGCAGAAGAACGTCCCGGCCGGGGTGTCCGTGTACTGGCGCCGAGTGTTGAAGCGATCGCGCGACTCGAAGATCTTGCGCCCGCCCCAGTGTCGGCAGAGGCGTTGCGTCTCCATTCCCCCATGCTCGTCGCGCCCTACGGGCACACCGTCGTTTGAGTAGCCCTTGACGATCACGCCGATCTCGTCGTTGACGATGAGATGGCTCCTGACCCCGAAACGGCGGGTGAGGAGATTGGCCACGCGCCAGGCGCCCATCTCGTATGAGACGTAGAACAGCTCACTGACATCCTCGACGTCGATGTCGTGGTTCTGCTTGGCCGTGGTCAGACGCGGGACCACCGCCTCTTCGGGGGCGAGGATCGCCGCGGCGAGGTAGGCGGTCTCCAGACGTTGGCGCAGGAACGTGTCGACGTCAGGGCCGCTCTCATGGCCGAGAAGGAACCCCGCCAGCGTCTGGAGCACCGCCTTGCGCGCCTGTCGGGTGCGCAGCTCGTCGCGTTGGGCGATGTAGACCCTCCGCTGCTCCGTGTCGATGATCGACCGGGCGTAACCGGGCATGTCGTCGATGGGGGTCAACTCGTACCCCGCCCAAGACGTCAGGTCCAAGAGGTTCCGAGACGTGAACGGCCCCTCACCGGCGTACCCGGAGGCGACCAGCGCGTCTCGAGCGACTTCCTCGACGCTTTCGAGGTAACCGTCGTTGTCGGCCAAGAGCCTGTGGACGGCGCCGTTGGCCCTCCTGACGTCATCGGAGCCCGCCGACTCGAGGTTGGACCGCTCTCGGAGGGCGTTGTGCAACCCGACCAGATGGGTGAGGGTCTCGGTGTCGAGCCTCGCGCTCGGTTTGATCGCCGGCAGGCCCAGGCTCTCGAAGAGGGCGGTCTCCTGCGCCTTGATGAGCGAGATCTCGAGCGCGTCCCTCCTGGTGGGCGCAGAGCGGTCGAGCAGCGCGGCAATGTCGACGTCGAGAGCGGCCGCCAGGGCGATGATCAGGTTGAGCCTCGGCTCCCTCTTCCCGTTCTCCAAGAGGGACAGATAGGGGGCCGGCTTGCCCACCCGGCCCGCCACCTGGTCGAGGGTGAGCCCGGCCAGCTTGCGGTAGCGGCGGATCTGCCGCCCCAGGATCAGCGGGTCGTGCGGCGCATCGGTCATGTCCCCCGGTCTCGGTCGGGCGTGATGATCGGCCATTTCTGCTCCTGTGTGAAAGATAGGCCAATCTTATCATCGCAAAAGGTGGAAGGCGTAGCCCGCGGGTAAGACACTGGACTCTTGTGAACCAGTTCCGAGAGAGCGAGATCGAGCGGAAGGTGCTCACACCCGACGCGGTGGCCTTCCTGATCGACCTGGAGAACGAGTTCGGGTGGCGGCGCGGGCAGATCCTGGAGAGTCGCAGGCGCCGGCAGCAAGCCATCGCAGACGGGGCGGCGCCCGACTTCGACCCGGCCACGGCGGAGGTGCGAGACGGCGACTGGACGGTGGCGCCCGTGCCCGACGACCTGCAGGATCGCCGCGTTGAGATCACCGGGCCGGTCGACCGGAAGATGATGATCAACGCCCTCAACTCGGGGGCGAAGGTGTTCATGGCCGACTTCGAGGACGCCACCTCCCCGACTTGGGAGAACCTCCTTGAGGGTCAGGCCAACCTCGTCGAGGCCTATGAGGGCACACTCGAGCTGATCACCGAGGCCAAGGAGTACCGACTGGCCGACGAGACCGCCACGCTCGTCGTGCGGCCCCGGGGCTGGCACCTGACGGAGAAGCACTTTCAGGTCGAGGGGGCCGCCATGTCGGCGTCGCTCTTCGACTTCGGCCTCTACATGTTTCACGGGGGACGGGCCGCCTTGGCTTGTGGGACCGGCCCGTACTTCTACCTCCCCAAGCTGGAGAACCATCTTGAGGCCCGGCTCTGGAACGACGTGTTCATCTGGGCCCAGGACCGTCTCGGCATCCCGCAGGGGACCATCAAGGCGACCGTCCTCATCGAGAACGTCCTGGCCGCCTTCGAGATGGACGAGATCCTCTATGAGCTGCGAGAGCATGCGGCCGGGTTGAACGCGGGGCGTTGGGATTACATCTTCTCGGTCATCAAGAAGTTCAGGGACAACCCCGACTTCCTGCTCCCGGACCGGGCGCAGGTGACCATGACCGTCCCGTTCATGCACGCCTACACCGAGTTGCAGGTGAAGACCTGCCACAAACGCGGCGCCCACGCCATCGGGGGCATGGCCGCCTTCATCCCCAATCGGCGCGATCCCGAGGTGACCGAGCGGGCGGTCGCCGCGGTCGCCGCCGACAAGGCCCGAGAGGCCTCGGCGGGTTGCGACGGCACCTGGGTCGCCCATCCCGACCTTGTCCCGATCGCGATGAAGGAGTTCGACCGGGTGCTCGGCGACAGCCCCAACCAGGTCTCCCGCCGGCGCGACGACGTGGAGACGACGGCGGCCGACCTGCTGAACCTCGACTTCCCGGGCGAGGTCACGATGGAAGGCGTCCGCGTCAACATCTCGGTCGGGATCCAGTACTTGGCCTCATGGATATCGGGCGTCGGCGCCGCCGCCATCAACAACCTGATGGAGGACGCCGCCACCGCCGAGATCTCCCGGTCGCAGATTTGGCAATGGGCCCGGCATGCGGTGACGACCTCCGACGGGGTGGACGTCACCGACGAGTTGGTCCGAGCCGTGGCCGGAGAGGTGGTCGCCGAGTTGAAGGCGGCCGGCTACCCCGCCCCGGAGGCGCTCGAGTCGGCCCGCGAAGTCTTCGAGGAAGTGGCGCTCAACGAGACGTTCGTCGACTTCCTCACCCTGCCCGCGTACGAGTTGATCAACTAGAGAGGAAACAGACGATGTCACATATCGCAGGCGAGGCGGCCCGTCTCGCCGAGGAGTGGAAGAGCAGCCCCCGGTGGGCCGGGATACAGCGCGACTACAGCGCTGAGGAAGTCGTGCGGCTCCGAGGCAGCATCAGGGAGCAACACACCCTGGCCAACAGGATGTCCGAGAAGCTGTGGGACCTCATCGGCAACGAGGACTACATCAACGCCCTCGGCGCCCTCAGCGGCGGTCAGGCGGTCCAGATGGTCAAGGCCGGCCTGAAGGCCATCTACCTCTCGGGTTGGCAGGTGGCCGGAGACGGCAACCTGGCGGGCGAGGTCTTCCCGGACCAGTCGCTGTACCCGTCCAACTCGGCGCCCGCGTTGGTCATGCGCATCAACAACGCCCTACGGCGCGCCGACCAGATCCACTGGTCGGAGGGCGCCCTGGACGTCGACTACTTCGCGCCGATCGTCGCCGACGGGGAGGCCGGGTTCGGCGGAGCGCTCAACGTCTTCGAGTTGACCAAGAACTTCATCCTCGCCGGGGCGGCGGGCGTGCACTTCGAAGACCAGTTGGCCGCGGAGAAGAAGTGCGGTCACATGGGCGGCAAGGTGCTCGTGCCGACCAGCCAGCACATCAGGACGCTGCTGTCGGCGCGCCTGGCGGCCGACGTCATGGGCGTCCCGACGATCGTCGTGGCCCGCACCGACGCCAACGCGGCGACGTTGCTGACGTCGGACATCGATCCCCGCGACGCCGAGTTCATCACCGGCACGCGCACCCCGGAGGGGTTCTTCGAGGTGAACGCCGGGCTCGACCAGGCGATCTCGAGAGGCCTCTCCTACGCCCCCTACGCCGACCTGATCTGGTGCGAGACGGCCAAACCCGACCTGGATGAAGCGGCGAGGTTCGCCGAGGCTGTGCACGCGCAGTACCCGGGGAAGATGCTGGCGTACAACTGCTCGCCGTCGTTCAACTGGTCGGCGCACCTCGACGAGGCGACGATCGCTCAGTTCCAGAAGGAGCTGGGCGCCATGGGCTACCGGTTCCAGTTCATCACGTTGGCGGGCTTCCACGCCCTCAACGCCTCCATGTTCGAGCTGGCCCGCGGCTACGCGGCGGACGGGATGAGCGCATACGTCGAGCTGCAGGACCGGGAGTTCGAGATGGAGGACGTCGGCTACACGGCCACCAAACACCAGCGCGAAGTGGGCGCCGGCTACTTCGACCTCATCTCCCAGGCGGTCAGCGGCGGCGAGTCCTCGACCCTCGCTCTCAAGGGGAGCACCGAGGAGGAACAGTTCTAGGCGGTCGGGAGGGAGCCAAGATGAACATCGTCCACGTTGTCGGCACCGGGACCATCGGCGAGCCGCTGATCGGCCTTCTCGCCGACAACCAAGAGCACTTCGGCATCGACGAGGTCACGTTCCACAAACGGACCCCGGCGGCCGCGGAGAAGGCGAAGGTCGGCGATTTGGAGCGCCGCGGCGCCGTGTTGGTCGCCGACGACGATCGCAAGGCGGCCTTCGAGGAGCTGGGTCTGGCGCCGAAGTACGAGGCCACCGAAGCGATCGAGCGAGCCTCGGTCGTCATCGACTGCACCCCCGTCGGCAACGAGATGAAACAGAGGTACTACGAGAAGGCCGCAGGCCCCGTCGGCTTCATGGCCCAGGGCTCTGAGTACGGCTTCGGGAAGATGTACGCCCGAGGCGTGAACGACGAGGCCCTTGTGTCCGGTGAGGACAAGTTCCTCCACATCGTGAGCTGCAACACCCACAACATGGCGGTGTTGATCAAGGCCCTCGGCATGAGCGCCGACGGTACGAGCCACCTTGTCGACGGCCGGTTCCTCGCGATGAGGCGCGCCAACGACATCTCACAGGACGGCGGCTACATCGCCAGCCCCACAGTCGGCCCGCACGGCGACGACCGGTTCGGCACTCACCACGCTCGGGACGCCCACTCGCTCTTCAAGACCCTGGGCCACGACCTGAGCATCTACTCGTCGGCGGTGAAGCTGAACACCCAGTACATGCACTCGTTGCACTTCGCCCTCACCTTGGACCGGGAGATCACCAAGGAGGAGGTCGTCGACAGGCTCATGGAGAACACCCGGATCGCCGTGACCCACAAGAAGTCGGCCAACCAGGTCTTCTCCTTCGGGCGCGATCACGGCTACTACGGGCGGATCATGAGCCAGGCGGTGGTGTCGTTGGAGACGCTGGCGGTGCGCAACGGCTCCGAGATCGTCGGCTTCTCCTTCACCCCCCAAGACGGCAACCCGCTGCTGTCCACCGTGGCCGCCCTGCTGTGGTACCTCGACCCCGCGAGCCGCGAGGACAAGCTGGACATCTTGCGCAGGTACCTCTTCGCCGAGATCTGATGGAGGCGGGAGCGAAGCTCCACGCTGAGGAGGCCATCAGGGCGTTGGGGCGCCGCGACGCCCCGCACGCCCGGACGTCCATCGCCCTCGCCTGTGAGGCCGACGGCGGGATCGAGAGTCTCGCCGACGCCGTCTACCTGGCTTGCGCCGAGATCGAGGAGGAAGAAGCGGTGAGCGGCCCCACCTGGAACGCATTGGCCGACGCGGTCGACTCCGACGACCTTCTGGCCGTGGTCGAGGCGAGCCGCTCCTGACGGCAGTGGAAGCCCTATCGTCTCGTCTATGGCAGGTCCCTCGCTCTGGCTGACGACGATGGGTTGCGCCAAGAACCAGGTCGACTCCGAGAAGGTCGCCGCCATTCTCTCCGACGCAGGCTACTCATGGGCCGACTCGCCCGACCGCGCCGACGTGGTGATGGTGAACACCTGCGCCTTCGTCGAGGAGGCTCGCGCCGAGTCGGTGGGCGCGATCGTCGAGTTGGGCGACCGCAAGGCGCCGGAGGCGAAGGCAGTCGTGATCGGCTGTATGGCGCAGCGGTTCGGCGCCGAGGTCTCCGAGGCGCTCCCCGAGGTTGACGCGGTGGTCGGCATCGACCGCTATGGCGAGCTTTTGCCCGTTCTCGACAGCCTCACCGGGCGGCGCCCAGCGGACGCGGCCCCCGCGTTGGACATCCTCCACGCCCCGGGCCGCCCCGCTCCGGGCCTGCCCTATGCCTACCTCAAGGCGGCCGAGGGTTGCGGCAAGCCGTGCACCTTCTGCGCCATCCCGTCGATCAGGGGCCCGCTCCGGTCCCGGCCGCCGGCGGACGTCCTGTCGGAGGCGGAGCAACTGGCCGCGGCCGGCGCCGTCGAGTTGGTCCTTGTGGCCCAGGACCTCGGGGCGTACGGGCGGGACATCGATGCGCCGGGCGGGCTTGTCGGCCTGATCGGCGAGTTGTCCGACACGCCGGGCCTGGCGCGGCTCCGGCTCCTCTACCTCCACCCCCGGGAGATCGACGACCGCCTCATCGAGGCGATGGTCGCCGACCCCCAGGTCGCCTCCTATTTCGACCTCTCCCTCCAACACGTCTCTCGGCCCCTCCTGCGGGCGATGAGACGACCCGGCGGCGCCGAGGAGAACTTGGCGCTCGTTGATCGAATCCGGGGCCTCGACCCCGCCGCCGCCGTCAGGTCGTCGTTCATCGTCGGCTTCCCGGGCGAGTCCGAGGCCCACGTCGACGAGCTTGAGGAGTTCCTCGAGGAGGCGAGGCTCGACTGGGCCGGGTTCTTCCCCTACAGCGCCGAGCCGGGCACTCGGGCTGCCGGCATGGCCGATCACCCGTCGCCGGAGGCCAAGGCCGAGCGGGCCCGTCGCCTCACGTCCGTTCAAGACGAGGTGACCGAGGCGAGGAACGCCTCGCTGCTGGGCTGCCACGACCGGGTGATCATCGACATGGTGGAGGACGGCTCGCCGATCGGGCGCTCGCACCGTCACGCTCCCGAGGTGGACGGCATCGTCAGAGTCGACCGCGGCGAGCCGGGGGAGTGGGTCGACATCGAGTACACCGGCGTGTACGGCCCCGACATGGAGGGAGCCGCGCTGTGATCGTCGAGGTCGTGGCGGTCGGGACGGAGCTGCTGCTCGGCCAGATCGTCAACTCCAACGCGACCGCGATCGGCGCCGCCTTGGCCGAGCGCGGCTACGACGCCCACTTCCAGCAGGTTGTGGGGGACAACACCGACCGGATCTCGGGCGCGGTCAGGCTGGCGATCAGCCGCGCCGATGCTGTGATTGTCACCGGCGGGCTCGGGCCGACCCAGGACGACCTCACCCGGGAGGCCGTCTGCCGTGCCGTCGGCCTTCCCATGGAAGCCAGCGAGGCTCATGTGCAGGCCCTTCGCCGTTGGTGGGAGCGGCGGGGGGTCGCTATGGCAGAGTCCAACCTCCGGCAGGCGGAGCATCCCGCGGGCGCCGAGCTGTTGGCGAACCCAAAGGGGACGGCGCCCGGCCTCGCCTTGGAGCATGAGGGGACCCTCATCTTCTGTGTCCCGGGCGTGCCCGCCGAGATGTTGCACCTGCTCGGTGAGGAGGTCCTGCCCCGGATCGGCGGGCGGTCCGCCGAGAAGGCGGTCATCGCCAACCGACTGCTGCGCACCTGGGGGCGCCCGGAGTCCTATGTGGCCGACGCCCTCGACGACCTGTACACGGGCGCCGTCAACCCGTCGTTGGCCTTCCTGGCTTCGGGCGGCGAGATCAAGGTCAGGATCACGGCGAAGGCGGCCGACCGCTCCGAGGCCTTCGCGCTAATCGAGCCCGTGGAGAGCGAGGTCCGGTCGCGGCTCGGGCCGACGGTGTTCGGCGCCGACGACGAGACGATCGAGCGCGTGCTCCTCCAGCGCCTCAACCAACTCGGGTACACCATCGCCGCCGCCGAGTCGATGACCGGCGGCCTTGTGGCCGCCGCGTTGACGTCGCTGCCGGGGTCGTCCGCCGTGTTCAAAGGAGCGCTGGTCGCCTACGAAAGGGGTCTGAAGAGCCGGTTGCTCGGAGTCGAAGGCGGTGACGTGGTCACGCGCGAGACGGCCGAGCGGATGGCGCGGGGCGGTCGCGAGCTTCTCGGGGCCGATGTGGCCGTGTCAACCACCGGGTCGGCGGGCCCCGAGCCGTTGGAGCGCCCGGCCGGGACTTTCTGGGTTGCCGTGTCGACGCCCGATCACACCCAGGCCCGGGAGATGAGGATGGCGGGCGACCGGGAGCGGGTGCGCGCCTACGCCGTCACCTCGGCCCTGCAGCTCACCCGACTCGCCCTGCTCGGGACGTGGTGGAAGGGCTGACGGTCACGGACGAGGGGCTTGAAACGGGTCACATGGTTGGTATTCTCGATCCCATGACGGAAGTTGCTCGCACCGATGTGCACGGTGATCTCGTCGCCGCCTTCGGCCCAATCGCGCTGAGGGGCCGATGACCGTGCTTCCCGAGTCCGACCCGACGGAGCTCGTCGCCCAAGCGGACATTGCCCCGCTCAAGTCCGACGTCGCGGTGTTGAAGACCGACGTCGCGGTGTTGAGGACCGACGTGAAGGCCGGTTTCGCGGCGGTCAATCAACGCATCGACCGCATGTATTTCATGATCCTCAGCGGTTTCGTCTCGATATTCGTCGCAGTAATCGCCCTCTTCATCGCAATCCTCTGAGAGTCCGCCCGTCTCCGATCGCGGGCCCGGTGTTCGCCGCGGTCGCGCTTCCTGATGAGGTGCGGCGCGCTCTGGCCGACCGGGTCGGAAGCCTGCGGGTCCCGGGTAAGACGGCGCCGCCCCGGAACTGGCACATCACCCTCCGGTTCTGCGGCGCCCTCGACGAGGTGGGGCTCGACCGCTTCGTCGCCGGCCTGGCCGCCGTCGAGGACGAGCCCGTCTTCCGGATCGGCCTGAGCGGGTTCGGGGCCTTCCCGAACGCCCGGAGGTCCACGGTGGTCTGGGCGGGGGTTGGGCCGGGCGCGGGCCGGCTCGCTCGTCTCAACGAGATCGCCGAGCGGGCGGCGCAGTCGGCGGGGCTTGCCGAGGAGGAGCGCCCGTATCGTCCCCACGTCACCCTCTCCCGGGTGCGGCCCCCGGAGAGTTGCGCCCATCTGCTGGGCGAAACGCTCGACCTCTCCTGGCGTTGTGAGAGCGTCGTGGTGTTCCGGAGTCATCTCGGGGAGGGGCCTGCGAGACACGAGCCCCTTGAAGCCTTCGACCTTCTCCGATAAATACCGGGGTGCGAACACATGTTCGGGTATAGTGCCTGCGAATCTGTCAGGGCGCCCGGATACGGTGCGACCCGATGAGTCAGGAAGGACACAAGATGGAACGAGAGAGAGCACTCGAGATGGCGGTCACCGACATCGAGCGTCAGTACGGCAAAGGCGCCGTGATGAAGATGGGGGAGGTCGCCGAGCGGCGCGTCGACGTGATCCCGACCGGCGCCTTGTCCCTTGACCTGGCGTTGGGCATTGGCGGCGTGCCCAGGGGGCGGGTCGTCGAGCTCTACGGGCCGGAGAGCTCGGGCAAGACGACCGTCGCCCTGCACATCGTCGCCGAGGCGCAGCGCAACGGCGGCCTCGCCGCTTTCATCGACGCCGAGCACGCCCTCGACCCGGTGTACGCCAAGGCGATCGGCGTCGACGTCGACGAGCTCCTGATCTCCCAACCCGACACCGGGGAGCAGGCCCTCGAGATCGCCGACATGCTGATCCGGTCCGGCGCTCTCGACGTTCTGGTCGTCGACTCGGTGGCGGCTCTGGTGCCTCGGGCCGAGATCGAGGGGGAGATGGGCGACAGTCACGTCGGCCTTCAGGCTCGCCTCATGTCGCAGGCGTTGCGGAAGCTGGCCGGGACGTTGAACAAGTCTCAGACCACCGCCGTCTTCATCAACCAGCTCCGGGAGAAGATCGGCGTCATGTTCGGGTGCTTGTCTTGGGGCACGCCCGTGCAACTCGCCGACGGCAGCACCGAGCCCATCGGGAAGATCGTCGCCGGGCGCATGCCGGTGGAGGTCCTCTCCTACGACGAGGAGCGCGGCGAGATCGCGCCGCGCCGGGTTGTCGGCTGGTTCGACAACGGTCCGACGGAGGAGTTCCTTCGGGTCGAGACCGCCGACCCCGTCGAGCGGGGGAGGGGCCCGAGCTTCGAGTGCACACCCAATCACAAGGTGCGAACCCCCGCCGGCTGGAAGGAGGCGCAAGAGCTTGGGGTCGGCGATCGAGTGCTCCGCAACACGGTCTGCGTCCTCTCCGATCAACAGCGGGAGGTCTTGCTCGGCGCGCTCATGGGCGCCGCTGAGTTGTCGTCGACCGGCGCCGGGCTCGCCGCCCGTCTTCGTTGGGGCCGCGACGGCGATCAGAGCGGATACGGCGAGTGGAAAGCGTCGCTCTTCGGCAACGTCGCGATCAGTCGGGCGACCGACGAGCGGGGGGGCGCCGTTTGGGAGACGCCCCCGCTCCCCGAGTTGGCGGAGCTCCAATCGTCGTTGTGCGTCGCACAGGGGAAGACGCTGAGTTGGGACTATCTGAAGGCGCTCACGCCGCTGTCGTTGGCGATCTGGCACATGGACGCAGCCGCGGTCGCGCCGGGGCGGCGAGGGCGAGCCGAAGACGGGAGCGGTCGCGTCGAGATATGTGTTGAGACGCTTGAGCGAACGAGCAGAGAGCGGCTGAGGGCGCACCTGGCCGACACCTGGGGCGCCCGCTCCCGGCTGGTCGAGAGAGACGGCCTGTCGTACCTGCTGTTCACGGGATCGGGGTCGACAAGGCTGCAAACGTTGATCGCGCCCTTTGTGCACCCGTCGATGGCTCACAAGCTCACGGCCCGGCACAGGGGGCGGTTCGACTTCGAGCCGGTTGTCGGGGCCGAGCGTCGGGCGCTGACGGCGGCGCCCATCGTCAAGATCGAGCGGATGGCGCCGCGTGGTGAGAGATCTCATCGGTTCGACATCGAAGTCGAGAGAAGCCACAACTACTTCGCCGGCGAAGTGATGGTGCACAACTCGCCGGAGACGACGCCGGGCGGTCGCGCCCTCAAGTTCTACTCCTCGGTGCGTCTCGACATCCGCCGCATCGAGGCGATCAAGGACGGCGCCGACAACGTCGGCAACAGGGTCCGGGTCAAGGTCGTCAAGAACAAGATGGCGCCTCCGTTCCGCCTCGCCGAGTTCGACATCATGTTCGGCGAGGGGGTTTCCCGGGAAGGCTCGCTTCTCGACGTGGCCGTCGACAACGGCGTGGTCAAGAAGAGCGGGGCCTGGTTCACCTTCGACCAGGACCAGCTCGGCCAGGGTCGGGAGAAGGCGAAGCGTTTCCTCCGGGAGAACCCTGAAATCGCCATGCACCTCCAAGCCAAAGTCTTCGAGGCCGTGGGCATGCCCATGGCGGAGGAGTCTGCTGCGGGAGACAAGTAGCGCGCCGCCGGCCTCGCTCACATTCTCGGCGGTCTCCGGTAGAATCGAGCGGAGATGGACGACGCGACGGTCATGTGGCTGTGGGTCGCCGCCATGGCGGCGGGGTTGGCCCTCGGGTACCTGCTTGCTCGCGTCGTAGGCGCCCGTCGCCGCGAACGCGACGATGTCTCCGCCGAGGACGTGACGGCGAAGGCCCGTCTCGGCGCCCAACGGATCTTGGCCGACGCCGAGGAGGAGGGCCGGGCCAAGGCCGTGGCCTACCGCGAGCGCGAGGAGGAGGCTCTGGCGCACCGCAGGTTGGAGATGTCGAATCTCGAGTCGAGGTTGGCCCAGCGGGAGGAAACTCTTGAGCAGCGCGCCTCAAACCTCGCCCAACGCGAGAAGATGGCAATCGAGCGCGAGGAGAAGGCGGCAGTCTCGCGCGGAGAGGCGGCGAGGCTCAAGGAGGAGGCCCGCTCCGAGCTGGAGCAGGTAGCCGGGATCGATGTCGAGGCGGCCAAGTCGAAGATGTTGGCCGAGGTCGAGGACGAAGCGAGACGCGAGGCGATGATCGTCGTCCGCGATCTCGAGATGAAAGCGCGCGAGGAGGCCGATCGCAGGGCGAGGCGGATCCTCGCCACCGCGATAGGGCGACTGGCGTCCGAAGTCGTCACAGAGTCGACCGTCTCGGTCGTCGAGCTGCCTTCGGACGAGATGAAGGGCCGGATCATCGGCCGAGAGGGACGCAACATCCGCCGCCTCGAGTCGGTGACCGGGGCCAACCTCGTCGTCGACGACACCCCCGAAGCCGTCTCGGTCAGCTCGTTCGAGCCGGTCAGGCGGGAGGTGGCGAAGATCACCCTCGAGAAGCTGGTGGCGCACGGGCGCATCCAGCCGGCCTCGATCGAGGAGGCCTATGAGAAGGCCAAGGCTGAGGTGGAGACGAGCATCCGAGACGCCGGGGAGTGGGCGCTTGTCGAGGTCGGCGTCTCCCGGATGAACCCCGAGCTGATCACGTTGCTGGGCCGCCTCAAGTACCGGATGTCATACGGCCAGAACGTCCTCAACCACCTCGTCGAGACCGCCCATATCGCGTCGATGTTGGCGTCCGAGTTGGGCATCGACCCGGCGCCGGTCAAACGCGCCGCGCTCCTGCACGACATCGGGAAGGCGGTGAGCCACGAGATCGAGGGATCTCACGCCTTGATAGGCGCCGAGATCGCCCAACGCTTCAATGAGGATCCGGCGGTCGTGCACGGCATTGAGGCCCATCACAACGAGGTCGAGCCCAGGACGGTGTTGGCGGTGATCGTGCAGGCGGCGGACGCCGTGTCCGCGGCTCGTCCCGGGGCCCGGAGAGAGAACATGGAGGCCTACGTCAAACGCCTGGAGCGTCTGGAGAGCATCGCTTTGGAGTTCAAGGGAGTGGACGAGGCGTTCGCCCTCCAAGCCGGGCGAGAGGTGCGGGTGATGGTCGACCCTGCCGCCGCCACCGACTTGGAGGCCCGCGACCTCAGCCGTCGGATCGCCCGCAAGCTGGAGGAGGATCTCCAGTATCCGGGTCAGATCCAGGTCACCGTGATCCGGGAGTCCCGGGCGACGGGGTACGCCCGCTGAGGCCGTCGGGGCGTAGATGGCTGTGACGCTTCTCCCAGAGCCCGCCGTCCGCGAGCGGCTTCGACGAGCGCCGACGCGCACCGGCAAGCGGTACTACATCGCCACCTTCGGGTGCCAGATGAACGAGCACGACTCCGAGCGAGTCGCCGGGCTCTTCGAGCAGGACGGGATGGCGCCCGCCGACGCCTACGAGTCGGCCGATGTCGTCTACTTCAACACCTGCACCATCAGGGAGGGCGCCGACAACCGCCTCTACGGCAACCTGGGAAGGCTGAAGGCGGTGAAAGCGGTAAACCCCGACATGCTGCTGGTTGTCGGCGGGTGCGCGGCTCAGAAGGACCGCGACTTGGTGAGGGAGAAGGCGCCGTGGGTTGATGTGGTCATGGGGGTCCACAACCTCGACAGGGTGCTCGACCTCATCGAGCGCGCCGAGCGGCGCGGCCCCGTCACCGAGGTGGTCGACGAGCTTCGGGCGATGCCGTCGTCTCTCCCCGCTCGACGCGAGTCGCCGCACTCGGCCTGGGTGACGATCCAGGTCGGCTGCAACAACACCTGCACCTTCTGTGTGGTGCCCTCGGTGCGAGGCCCGGAGATCTCCAGGCGCCCCGGCGACATCGTGGCCGAGGTGGAGCAGGTGGTCAGGGACGGGGCGGTCGAGGTCACTCTCCTCGGTCAGAACGTCAACACCTACGGGCGCGACCTGGCCGTCGACGGCAAACGCCGGCCCATCTTCGCCGACCTGCTGCGCCGAGTTGGGCGGGTCGTGGGGATTGAGAGGGTGCGGTTCACCAGCCCCCACCCAAACGACTTCCGCGAGGACGCCGCCCTGGCCATGGCGGAGACTCCGGCCGTTTGTGAGCAGCTTCACCTGCCGATGCAGTCGGGGTCGGACCGAGTCCTCCGCGCCATGCACCGCGGATACAGCCGCGCCAAGTACCTGGAGAGGCTGGCCATGGCGAGGGAGACCGTGCCCGGGCTTGTAGTGTCGACCGACGTCATCGTCGGGTTCCCCGGTGAGACGGACGAGGACTTCGAGATGACAATGGAGGCGGTCGAGGAGGCCCGTTTCGATCAGGCCTTCATGTTCATCTTCTCGGCGCGCCCCGGCACGGCCGCCGCCGCGATGACGGCCGCTTCGGTGCGCGAGGAGGTCGTGGCCGAGCGTTTCGCGCGCCTTGTCGAGGCCCAGAACCGGATCACTCTGGAGAGCAACCGGGCGATGGTGGGCAGCACATATGAGGTGCTCTCCGAAGGCCCGTCGAAGAAGAGACCCGACGTGGCGACGACCCGCACGCGAGGCGGCAAGATCGTGCACGTCGAAGGCGAGCACCGGCCCGGGGCCTTCCTCGACGCACAGATCGTCAAGGCCGCCCGACACCATGTGACGGGGCGCCCGGTTTGAGCCGGGTTCTCGCCGTCTTGGGCCCCACCGCCTCGGGGAAGACGGAGATCGCCGTCGGCATCGCCGAGCGCGTCGGCGGCGAGGTGGTCTCTGTCGACTCGATGCAGGTCTACCGGGGGTTGGACATCGGCGCCGCCAAGCCGACGTTGAGCCAACGGCGCGGGGTCGCCCACCACATGATCGACGTCGCCGCCCCCGAGGACGAGTTCTCGGTCGCCGAGTTCCGAAGACAAGGGCGGGCGATCATCGAGTCGTCCGATGTCCCGCTTGTGATCGCAGGCGGCTCGGGCCTCCACTTCAGGGCCCTCGTCGACCCGATGCGCTTCGCGCCGACCGACGCGGCGGTGCGAGCCGAGCTTGAGCGACTGAGTCTTCGGGAGCTTACGGCCGTCTTGGAGGAAGCCGACCCCGACGCGCGGCATCATGTCGACCTGGCCAATCGGCGGCGGGTTGTGCGCGCGGTGGAGATACTGAGGTTGACCGGCGAGACCCCCGCCCGCCGGGCCGGGGCGGCGGAGGCCCGGGACTTCCGGCGCTATGTCCCCGAGATCGGGTTCACAGCTATCGGCGTGGACCCGGGGGCCCTGCTCGACGAGCGAGTCGACGCCAGGTTGGACGAGATGGCTGCGAGCGGGCTTGTGAGCGAGGTTCGCGCCTTGAGACGGCGCTTGGGCCGCCCGGCGCGAAACGCGGTCGGCTACCGGGAGGTTCTGGCCTTTCTCGACGGCGAGACCACCGAAGCCGAGGCCTTCGAGAGGGCCGCTCGGAGCACCCGGAAGCTCGCGAAGAGGCAACGCACCTGGTTTCGGCGGGATCCTCGCATCCGTTGGCTACGATGGCGGCCCGGCGCCGCCGAGCGCGTCGAGCTCGCCTTGGAGGCCCTGAGTTGAGAAGCCTGCCTTTCGCGAAGATGCAGAGCTGGGGCAACGACTTCATCATCGTCGACGGCCCGGTGGATCTCAGCGACGAGGAGATCGCCCGGTTGTGCGACCGGCGCTTCGGGATCGGCGCCGACGGCGTCCTCAGCGTCTCCTACTCCGACCCGATCCGCCTGAGCTACTGGAACGCCGACGGTCGCTCCGCCGAGTTGTGCGGCAACGGCCTCAGGTGCGCGGCCAGGTATGTGTACGACAAGGGCGCGGCGTTGGACCGCAACTTCATGGTTCAGACGGCCGTCGGGACCCGGGGGGTCAAGGTGGCGGGCGACAGCGTGGAGGCGGAGATCGGCCGGCCGGCCGAGACCGGTCGCCTCAGCATCGAGGGCGAGCGGTTCCGCCTCATCGACGTGGGCAACCCTCACGCGGTCACCATCGTGGACGATCCCCACCTGACGGACGTCGAGCGGGTCGGCGCGGCTCTCCAGGCCCGCTTCGACGGCGGGATCAACGTGGAGTTCGCCGCCGTCTCGGCCGACGGCGTCATGATGCGCGTCTGGGAGCGCGGCGTCGGGGAGACGATGGCGTGCGGCACCGGCATGGTGGCGGCCGCCTTCGCCGCGATGGAGGCCGGAGACCTGAAGAGCCCGATCACCGTGGGGGTCCCCGGCGGGACGGGCGAGGTGAGGTTCCGGGACGGCGTCGCTTGGCTGCGGGGCCCGGTTGGGTACTCGTTCAGGGGTAACGTCGGAGAACGCTGACGACCTTGCCGGCCAACTCCACGCCCTCGGTCAGTGTGATCGGCTCGTAGGCCGGGTTCTCCGGCTCAAGGATCAACTTGCCGTCGCGTCGACGGAGCCGTTTCACGGTCGCCTCCTCGCCGTCGATGACAGCGGCGACGATGTCGCCGTCGTCGGCGTCGGGCCGGCTCTGCACGGCCACGAGGTCGCCTTCGCAAATGCCGGCGCCGACCATCGAGTCGCCTTTGACCTCCAACAGGAACACAGGGCCGTCGCCGACGAGCTCGGTGGGAAGCGCCATGACGTCCTCGACGTGCTCCGCGGCGAGGATCGGGGGGCCGGCCGCGATGCGGCCCAGGATCGGGACGCGGCGGACGAGCCGCGCCTCGGCGCCGACCGGGTAGTCCGCCTCTTCGACGATCTTGATCGCCCGGGGTTTCGCCGGGTCTCTCTCGATGGCGCCCGCTTCGACCAGCGAGTTGAGGTGGGAGTGCACGGTCGAGGGTGAGCTGAGCCCGACGGCCTCGCAGATCTCGCGGACCGAAGGGGGGTAGCCCCGCCGGCCAATCGTCTCCCTGATGTACTCGAGCACTTGTTGCTGTCTCGCTGTGAGCATGTCAGCCCTCCTCGGTGTTCCCACAACCATACCCCAAACGCCTGTTCGATGCGGCATTTTCGCCCGGCCTTTGACATATCGAACATATGTTCGATACAGTGGGGCCCGCAAGCGGCCGAGCCCGATCGGGAAGGAGGAGCAGATGGAGCAGATCAAGGAGATGGAGCGGGCGGCGAGACGGCGGGCAGGCGCCCGGTTGGGAGCGTTTGTCGCCGCCGCAGCCGTTGTGTCGCTTCTGATCGGAGGGCCGGCAGGCGCGGGGCCGCCCGGCGCTGCGACCGTCGACTACGTCGTGTCCTCGGGCGACACGCTCTGGTCGATCGCCGAGGCCCATGCGCCGGCCGGCGAGGACCTACGGAAGGTCCTCTACGAGATCAAGGGCGCAACCGGCGTCGCGTCGAGTGAGCTGCATCCCGGTCAGGTCCTGAAGATCCCGAAGCGCTATCGCCATGACGGCGCCGAGTCAGCCGAGCAGCGTCTCGATCGACTTGGAGGCTGATGAGAGCCGGGCCGCGGCCCGGTCCCAGGCTTCCGCCGTTGACCGGGACAGAATGTTCGCCGCGTCCTCGAGCCTCTCGGACAACGACTCCAACGCCGCTTTCGCCGCTCCGCGGTCGTCGGCGCGTATCGCGTCGAGGTACCTGGTGCGGTAGCCGCCCAACGCGGCGGAGACCAACTCCAACTCGGCGGAGACTTCCGAAAGGGCGCCGGTCGGGAGGGCGGAGCGGACCTCGTCGAACCTCGCGTGCCAGTCGCCGAAGGCGAGAGCCGCCTCGCTGATGGAGACGGCGGCGGAGTCGGTCTCGAGGGTCGGGGCCGCCAGAATGGGCGCCACCGCCGTCCGGTTGGCCGCGGCGTCGCCGATGAGACGCGTCGCGTCGAGGACGTCGCTTGCCGCGTCGGCGGCCGACATGCGGCTGTCGCTCATGGACGGGGGCAAGGCGGCGGAGGCGTCGAAGAGGGCGCGGGCTTGCTCGTCGGCGGCCGACAACGCGGGAGTGAGGGCGGGAGTGAGGGATATGTCGGCGGTCGGGGCCTCCGCCAAAGCCTCGCCAAGGGCGTGGAGGGCGCCGAGATGGGTGTTGAGCGCGGCGGCCTCCGCCGTTGCGTCGGCGAGGGCCGCGGCGGCGGCTCTCCCCGGTTGGATGTAGGCCCAGTAGCCGGCGGCGCCGAGGACCGCTGCGACCAGGGCCGCGCCGATCACCGAGCCCCGTCGGATGCGTCGGTTGACAAGCTCGGCGTTGAACGGGGCGGGGCGCCAGTCGGCCAAGGCGGCTCCCGTCACGGGCGACTCGGGCTGCTCCGGCGCCGGGCGCTCTTCGAAGGTCTGGCCGTCTTGAGTTGTGGTCCAAGTGGGCGCGGGCCCGGGGAGATCGATGAAGCCGAGGACCTCCATCGCGGAGAGCCGAACGCGGCGGCGCGGCCGAGCTCGTCTGTGCCTTCCGCGTGTTGTCGCAGTCATCGGGTGATCCCGCCTACAGTCGCTTGGTCATCCGCCCGACGCCCTTCGACATGACGCAGGTTAGCTTCAAGAAACTCGATTCGGGGTTACCGACTCCCACAAAGGCTCACATCGGCGACGCCGCCGTTGACCTCTACAGCCGAGCTGACGTCACTCTGGCGCCCGGGGGGTGGGTCTCCGCCCCGACCGGGATCGCCGTCGCGATCCCGGTCGGCTACGCCGGGCTCGTCTTGGCAAGGAGCGGTCATGCCCGCAGTTCCGGGGTGGGAGTCGTCAATGGGCCGGGCCTGATCGACTCCGGCTACCGCGGGGAGGTCAGCGTATTGCTCATCAACCACGGCAAGGAGACGGTCACGTTCTCGCGGGGGTCCCGCATCGCCCAGCTCGCTGTTGTCCCGGCGCCGGAGGTCGAGTGGGCTGAGACCTGTGAGCTCGATGAGACCGATCGCGGCGACGGGGGCTTCGGTTCCACCGACAGGTGATACTATGTGGCTGGGCGCCGGCCCCGGCGGCCCAGCGCGGAAGTAGCTCAGTTGGCTAGAGCGCAACCTTGCCAAGGTTGAGGTCGCGGGTTCGAATCCCGTCTTCCGCTCTTCGACGGTCGTCATCGGCCGCCGCCGGCGACGTGGCCGAGTGGTTAGGCGCGGGTCTGCAAAACCCGTTACACCGGTTCGATTCCGGTCGTCGCCTCCTGGTCGCCCCTTGCCGAGGGGCTCACACCCGACTATGGTCGGAGGCCCGGGCTCTTAGCTCAGCCTGGCAGAGCGCTTGCTCGACACGCAAGAGGTCGTAGGTTCAAATCCTGCAGGGCCCACCAAGAGCCCCCCTCGCCCGGGGGGCTCGGTTGGATGCGGGCTCGCTCATGCTCGAGAGTCGGGGGGCGGAGGCGGCTCGGCGGGCGCGGTCTTGCGGACGACCCTGCGCCTGTGCCGGCCCCTCGCGGAACCACTGGAGTAATCACCGCGGCTCGATTCTTGCCTTTTCCACGGTTCCGTGTTATGGTCGCCTGAGGAGGTGACCACATATGGACATGTCACAAGAACACAAAGATGCCCTTGCTCTGGGGCGGCAACAGTCGAGAGCGATCAAAGCCTATTTGGAGGCAATCCGGTCGAGAAAGCCGGGTCGCCCGGTGACGAAGGAGGGCCTGGAGGAGCGGTTTGGCAGGCTTACCGCGAGGATCGAGGCCTCAGATGATCCGCTCATCTCGCTGGAGTTGGTCCAGAAGCGGCTTGATGTGGAGAAGGCCCTCGCCGAACTCGACGAGGGGTCCGACTTCGACGAGCTGCAGGCCGGCTTCGTGCAGCACGCCAAGCCGTACTCCGACCGGAAAGGGATCACCTACACGGCTTGGCGACAGGCGGGCGTCCCGGCCGCGGTGCTCAAGTCGGCCGGCATACCCGAGACAAGGCGCCGCTAGGCGGCGCTCGCCGAGCCAAACGCCAATAAGGGCTGTCCGAGCCAACGACGATTTGGGCTCGTCCGAGTCCTGTGATAACGTCCTCGTCAGGAGGTACGCCAACAATGAACACGCCACTAGAGAACAGCAACCCTGCGGGGCACAGCGAGTCGCCGCAGCACAACCCGTCTCCGGGGTACAACCCGGCTCCGGGGTACAACCCGGCTCCGGCCCCGCAGCCGCAACCCGGCCCCCAGCCGGAGGCGGCCGACTCGGCCGAGCGCGCCGGCGCCCCGGTCTCGGATCGGCGCCAAGCGAGGGCGATCAAAGCCTACTTGAACGCGCTTCAGTCGAGGAGGCCGGGTCGCCCGGTGACGAGGAAGAGCTTGGAGGAGCGGCTCGGCAGGCTGACCGAGAAGATCGAGTCCACAGACGACCCGCTCGGCTCGGTGGAGTTGCTGCAGAAGCGGCTCGACTTGGAGAGGTCTCTTGCCGAATTCGACGAGCGGTCGGACTTCGACATGCTTCAGGCCGGCTTCGTGCAGAACGCCAAGCCGTACTCCGAGCGGAAAGGGATCACCTACACGGCCTGGCGCCAAATCGGCGTCCCGGCCGCGGTGCTCAAGGCGGCCGGCATACCCGAGACAAGGCGGCGCTAGCGCAGGCTAACCCCAGCCGAGCTCGGTGAGGCGGTCGTCGTCGATGCCGAGGTGATGGCCAAGCTCGTGTAGCACTGTCTTACGGATCTCGGCCCTGAGATCGGTCTCATCAAGCCCCATCGCCAAGTGAGGTTGTCGGAAGACGACGATTCGGTCGGGCATGGCCCCGAAGTAGTCGTCACGCTCGTTGAGGGCGATCCCTTCGTAGACGCCGAGGACGTCGCCGAGCTCGGGCGGAGGGTGCTCCTCGACAACCAAGACCAAGTTGTCGATCTTGTCGAGTACCCACTGGGGGAGCCCTTCGAGTGCGGCGTCGACCGCGCGCTCGAACTCGCAGGCCCTCATGCGGCGGGTGGGAAGCCGACTTCGCTCATCAGCGCACACTACGGCAACGCGCATGACGGCAGGGACGGCGCCCCGGCCCGCATGGCCAAGCCGAGCGACAAGCGCTAGCCTGGCGGCGCAGGGCGATTAGCTCAGCCCGGCTAGAGCGCTCGCCTCACACGCGAGAGGTCACTGGTTCAAGTCCAGTATCGCCCACGATCACAATCGGCGCGTCGGCGCCCACGAGGCGGCCCCGCCTTGGTTGTGGAGGCTCCGGAGGCGATACTCGCCCCGATGATCCGGGTGGCTCGCTCCGCGCTCGGCGGCTTCCTCATGGGAACCGCCGACCTCGTCCCCGGGGTCTCGGGAGGCACCATCGCCTTGGTCCTCGGCATCTACGAGCGGCTGGTCGCCTCCGTCAAAGAGGGAAGCTCCGCTCTCGGCTCGATGCTGAAAGGCGACCTCGACGGGCTCAGGAGCGGCCTACGGCGGGTCGACTGGCTCTTCCTCCTCCCCCTCATCGTCGGCGTGTTGGCGGCGGTCGCCCTGTTGGCCGGTTTCCTGGAGCGTCAACTCGAGGAGCGGCCAGCCGTGGTCGCCGGGGTGTTTCTCGGTTTGGTGCTCGGGTCGGTCTTCATCGCGTGGGGGTTGATGAAGGCGGCGAGCGGGAGACACATGGTTGTGACGGCCGCGGTGGGAGCGGCGCTCTTCCTGCTGCTCGGCTTCGGCGAGGGCCGCGGCGGCGCCGACCCCTCCCTTCCCGCCTACTTCGGGGCGGGGGCCTTGGCTGTGTGCGCCATGATCCTGCCCGGGATCTCCGGCTCACTGATCCTGCTGATGATCGGCATGTACGCCCCCGTCCTCGGCGCGGTGGCGAGCCGGGAGCTCGTCGCCGTAGGGACGGTAGCCGCAGGAGCGATCGCGGGTCTCGCCGTCTTCTCGCAGATCCTCCACTGGGCGCTCAAGAACCACCATGACAACGTGCTCGCAGCGCTCATCGGGCTCATGGCGGGCTCGTTGCGGGTTCTGTGGCCCTGGCCCGAAGGTGTGCAGAGCGCGGCTCTCGGGGCGCCCGGCGCCGACTGGGCCATTGTCCTGGTCTCGTTGGCCGCCGGTTGGGCGGCCGTCCTGGTTATCTCGCGGCTGGAGCCCGGCGGCGTCACCGAGCGGCCGCAGCCCGGTCCCGCTGGTTGACGATGAGGTGGCGTTCGAGGCGGCCCCAAACGTCGTGTTTGGCCAAAGTCCGCTTCATCGAGATGAGCGTCCTCATGAACGTCGGCACCGACTTGGAGGGATCCATCGGGTTGGGCCGGGAGACGTTCTGCACGGTCGGCGACGGCGTCAGGGTCACGACGTCGGCGTGAGGCCAGGCCTCGCGGATCATCTCCGTCTCCTGGCCGAGCGAGCGTGTGCCCACCCGGTCGATCACCCTCTCATGGATCATGGCCCTTCTCCGCTGCACCTCGGTGGCCATCGGGGCGATGATCAGCACGAGGTCGAGCGGGTCGGGCCAGCCGAGTATCAGGTCGGCGTGAGTCCCCGACGAGATGCCGCCGTCGACATAGAAACGCCCGTCCACGCGATAGGGGCTGAACACCAAGGGGATGGCCGACGACGCCGACACCGCGTCTGAGATGGCGGTCACCGGGGCCTCCGACGTCCCGAAGGCGACGCGCTCGCCTGCGTCCAGGTCGTGGGCGACGATGGCCGTCGGGCGCTCCGGCCAGGTCTTGGCCGCCTCCGGGCCGATGTGGGAGGTCACCCAGTCGCCGACGCCGCCCGCGTTGTAGGGGGCGGGCGCCCCCAGGAACAGGGTCAGGCCCGGGCTGCGCACACCCGGGACGATGCCGCGCTTGATCCACCTGCCCACGCTGCCTCTGTCGCCCCTGACGAAGACGTGCGAGCGGATGCGCTCGGTCACCGCGTCCCTGTCGTCGCCGGGCTCGACCACCGAGTCGAGTGTGAGTGCGTCGTTGCGGACCAGGGCGGCGACAAACGACCCGGCGGACGTGCCCACGACCGCGTCGGCCTCGTTGGGGTCCCACCCGGTGGCGAGCTCGATCGCCATCAAGGCCGCCATCTCATATGCGGCGCCGGTGATGCCCCCGCCTCCGAGGACCAGTCCTACCCTGCTCACACTTCAACCATAGGGCCTTCTATCGGCCCATTATCGGCGAATCAAACCGATACTCGCCCCTCCCGGCGCTTGCGCGCCCTTCGTCGGGCGTCAAGTTCCGAGCACCGCCTCGGTCAAGTCTTCCACCAAGTACGACAGGTCGCCGAGACGGCCTTCTCGGATCTGGGCGGCGTCGAGCATCATCGAGACAGCGTGATAGGCGACCCATGACCGGTAGCCGCTCTCGCCGAGCTCGGCCGCATAACCCTTGCGGAAGGCGGCCGCGGCGTCCTCGCCCAGCCGCCCCGCAATCCGCCAGACGGCGAGTGTGAGGTCCCACTCGGGCGGCCCGAGCGTCGCCCACTCCCAATCGACGAGCGTCACGTCGCCGTCGTCGTTCACGGCGAACTTCGCGGGCGTCGGCCTGGTGTGAGCGGGCCCTGGGGCCGTGGCGACAGGCGGCTCCAAGTCGAGGGCGCGATCTAGGACATCCTGCTCAAGCCCGAAGCGCCGACGGAAAGGGGCGAGCCGCTTGACGGTGGAGTTGAAGTGATTGTGCACATAGGCGGCGTCGATCCCGACCGTCAAGTCTGAGATCTTCGACGTGCATGAGTGCACCTCGCGCAGGACCCGGCCGGCCGCCTCAAGGGTCTCGAGGCTCTTCGGGAGGGAGGCCAAGCTCCACCGGCCCCCGTCGGTCAGCCTCACCCATGCCCCGCCGTCGTCGGCGCCGGAGCCCAACACCTGAGGGACGCCCCGGACTTCGGCGAGTGCGTCCAGGGTGCGCTGCTCACGGTTCGCCCGCGAGGCGACCGGGTAGATCTTGACCACATAGGTGTCGGCTTCGCCTTCGGTGACTCTGAACACCCTGTTTGCGCCCGAGCCGATCTCGCGGATGTGGGCGTTGGGGTGAAGCCTCTCCACCAGTGCCCGAGCGCTCATAACCCTCCCAATCTAGCCGAAGCGCGGGGCTCGCATCCACCGTCCCGCGTCGGAGGCCCGCGCGAACGGGCTACCGTGCCGTCCTCAAACGAGCCGGAGAGCCGCTTTGTCAGTAGACCTTCAATATCCCGACGGCGAGGTTGTGTCGCACCCCGTCGGCGTGACGGGCCTGGATGTGGCCCGGTCGATCGGCCCCGGGCTTGCCAGGGCCGCCGTGGCGGTCAAGGTCGGCGACCGGCTTCTCGACTTGTCGCAGCCGATAGCCGAGAGCGGGGAGTTCTCGGTGATCACGTTGGACAGCGACGACGGGCTGCACATCCTCCGACACTCCTGCGCCCATGTGATGGCCCAAGCGGTGCTCGACCTGTACGAGGGGTCCACCTTCGCAGTCGGGCCCGCCATCGAGGACGGCTTCTACTACGACTTCGAGGCGCCTGCTCCCTTCCAGCCCTCAGACCTCCAGCGCATCGAGGAGCGCATGACCGAGATCATCAAGGAGGACCAGCCGTTCGAGCGAGCGGCGATGAGCCGGGCCGAGGCCCTCGACCTCTTCTCGGAGCACAAGTTCAAGGTCGAGATCATCGAGGGCGCCGCCTCCTCCGAGGTCGGAGGCGGCGACGAGGTGACGGTTTACCGCAACCGCGGCTTCGTCGACCTGTGTCGAGGCCCGCACATGCCCTCGACCGGCCGGATCCCCGCGGTCAAGCTGCTGCGCAGCTCAGGCGCCTACTGGCGAGGCGACGAGAGCCGCGAGCAACTTCAACGCATTTACGGGACCGCATGGGCGACAAGGGCGGACCTCGACCGCCACATCCACCGCCTGGAAGAAGCGGAGAAACGCGATCATCGGAGACTCGGGCCGGAGCTGGACCTGTTCAGTTGGCCGCAGGAGTTGGGATCGGGACTGGCCGTGTGGCACCCCAACGGCGGTCGGCTCAGGAAGGTCATCGAGGACCACAGCCGCGCCATGCACGAGCGTTTCGGGTTCGAGCCGGTGTTCACGCCGCACCTCGCCAAGTCCGATCTGTGGGCGACCTCGGGCCACCTCGATTACTTCGCTGAGAGCATGTACGCGGGGATGCGACGCGGCGACGACCCCGAGTACCGGGTGAAGCCGATGAACTGCCCCTTCCACGTCCTCATCTACAAGAGCAGGGGACGCTCATATCGCGACCTTCCCGTCCGCTTGGGCGAGTTGGGGGCCGTCTACAGATATGAGAAGGCGGGGGTGGTGCACGGCCTGCTGCGGGTCCGGGGCATGACCCAGGACGACTCACATGTCTTCTGCACCGGCGACCAGGTCCAGTCCGAGTTGAGCATGCACCTGGACTTCGTCTTCGCCTGGTTGAGCGATTTCGGGTTCGGGGACTTCGAGGCCGACCTGAGCACGCGACCGGAGAAGTCGATCGGCGACCCCAAGCGATGGGAGTTGACGGAAGGCGCGTTGGCGGCGGCGCTGGAGGAGAGCGGGGCGCCCTATCGGATAGCCGAGGGCGAGGGCGCCTTCTACGGGCCCAAGATCGACGTGCACATCAAAGACGCCATCGGCAGGCGCTGGCAGATGTCCACCATTCAGCTCGACTTCAACCTCCCCGACCGGTTCGACCTTGAGTACGCGGGCGCCGCCAACACCGCGGAGAGGCCCTACATGATCCATTGCGCCAAGGCGGGCACCATCGAGCGGTTCGTCGGGATCATCGTCGAGCATCACGCGGGGGTGTTCCCCATGTGGCTGGCGCCGGTGCAGGCGTCGATCATCGGAGTCGCCGATCGCCACGACGAGTACGCGGACGCGGCGGCGCGGCGACTCCGCGGCGCGGGGTTGCGCGTCGAGGTCGATAAGGCGCCTGAGACCGTCGGGGACAAGATCCGGCGGGCGCTCACCGCCAAGCGCCCCGCCGTGATCGTCGTCGGCGACCAGGACGTGGAGCGTTCGACGGTCGGGCTCCGCCTCTACGGCGAGGACAGGGAGAGGAGGGGGGCGCCGCTCGACGAGGTCGTCGGCCAACTGGCCGAGTCGGCCCGCCCGCCGACCCATGAGTGAGGGGCCGCGGGTCGACCGCGAGGGCATCCACATCGAGAGGGGCCTGGCCGACTCGATCGCCATCGACGAGGATCTGGACGCCAACGTCGAGGGCGACTACGCGTTCTCCGACGTGCGCCGCCGCCGCCTCTCCGGGTATGTCCTGGTTGTGTTCGCGGCCCTGGCGGTCGCGGTGATAGATGGGGGATGGTTGGCGGCCGCCGGCCTTGTGGCGTTGGCCGCATGGCAGTTCCTGTCGGCGTGGCCGCTCGAGGTCGATGAGCGCGAGGCCTTCTTGACCGCCTGTGCCGAGGTCGGCTTCCCGGTGGGCCACGCCTCGGCCGCCCTGCGGTTCAAGGGCTGGCGGTCCCGCCCTCGGTGGTCGGTGGTGCTCTACTCGGCCGCCGAGCCGTCCGATCGCCGCGCTCTGGTCGTGGTGGACGCGGTCAGCGGCGACGTGGTCGAGGCGCCCTATGTGGAGGACGTCGAGCCGGTCGGGTAGGGGGCGCGTCTCACTTGCGCTCGTCGCGGAGGGCGTAGTCGCGGCGGGCGGCGCCCGTGTAGATCTGGCGAGGCCTGAAGATCCTGGCCTCGGGGTCGGCCGCCAGCTCCCTCCACTGCGAGATCCAACCGGGGAGGCGGCCCAGGGCGAACAGCGCGGTGAACATGTCGGTGGGAAAACCCATCGCCCGGTAGATGATCCCCGAGTAGAAGTCGACGTTGGGGTACAGCTTCCTCTCGACGAAGAAGTCGTCGGAGAGCGCGACCTCCTCCAGCTTCATCGCCAACTCAAGCAGCGGGTCGTCGACGCCCAGTGCGTCCAAGACGTCCTCGGCGGCTCGGCGGATGATCTGCGCCCTCGGGTCGAAGCTCTTGTACACCCGGTGGCCGAAGCCCATGAGGCGGAAGGGGTCGTCCCTGTCCTTGGCTCGTTTGACGACCGTGTCGATGCTCTCGCCGCTGGCCACGATCGCCTCCAGCATCTCAAGCACCGCTTCGTTGGCGCCTCCGTGCAGAGGCCCGGAAAGGGCGTGAATGCCCCCGGCGACCGAGCTGAAGATGTTGGCTTGACCGGAGCCGATGAGCCTTACGGCCGAAGAAGAGCAGTTCTGCCCGTGGTCGGCGTGCAAGATCAACAACATGTTCAACGCCCGGGACACGATCGGGTCGACCTTGTACTTCTCCGGCGGGACCGAGAACATCATCTGCAACAGGTTCGATGAGTAGTCCAACGAGTTGTCCGGGTAGGCGTACGGCTGGTGGACCCGGTACTTGTAGGCCCAGGCCAACATGGTGGGCGTCTTGGCGATAAGGCGATGCGAGCTGATGTCGACGGCCTCCTCGTCGAGGGGGTCGAGCGCGTCCGGGTAGTAGGTGGCCAACGCCGAGACGGCGGAGGCCAGGATCTGCATGGGGTGGGCGTCGTGGGGAAACGCCTCCAGCAGGCTCCTGATGCCCTCCCGGAGCAGGGTGTGGCGGGTGATCTCCTCCTGGTAGGCCTCGAGCCGCTTGCGGTTGGGCAACTCGCCGTACTGAAGCAAGTAGGCCACCTCGAGGAAGGAGGCGTGCTCGGCGAGGTGCTCGATGGGGTAGCCGCGATAGCGGAGGATGCCCTCCTCCCCGTTGATGTAGGTGACTTCGGAGGAGCCTTCGGCGGTGTTGGCGAACCCGCGGTCCAAGGTGACCAGGTCGAGCTCGGCGCGGAGCCTGCCGATGTCGACCGCCCCGTCGCCCTCGGCGCCCTCCACGACGGGGAGGGTCAGCTCTCGGTCTCCATAGCGGAGTACTGCATCGGGCATGGCGGTCCTTTCGTTGTTGGTCAGTCGTCTTCCTCGCGAGCGGCAGCGATCACCTGTTGGGCTTCGTTGTGCGGCGCCTCAGCGTAGTGGTCGAACTCGACGTCGAACGTGCCCCGGCCGGAAGTCAGCGATCGAAGCTCCGCCGCGTACTTCAGCATCTCGGCCATCGGCGCCTCGGCGGTCACGGTTCGGAAGCCGTCTTCGCCCTCCATCCCGAGGACCCGGCCCCGGCGCGAGTTGATGTCTCCCATCACGTCGCCCAAGTGGTCCTCCGGCACGGTGATGCGAGCCTTCATGATCGGCTCCAGCAGCACCGGCCGCAGCTTGTCGGCGGCGGCCCTGAAGGCCTGGATGCCCGCCATGCGGAACGACATCTCGTCGGAGTCCACCGCGTGCTCCTTGCCGTCGTAGAGCTCGGCGGCGATGTCGATCACCGGGTAGCCGGCAAGCATCCCGCGCTCGAGAGCCTCCTGGACGCCCTTATCGACGGCGGGGATGAAACCTCTGGAGATCGAGCCGCCCTTGATTGAGTCGATGAACTCGTAGCCGGCCCCCCGCGGGCGAGGCGAGAAACGGACGAAGGCGACGCCGAACTGCCCGCGGCCCCCCGACTGCTTCTTGTGTTTGCCTTCGGCCTCGGCCGTGGTGGTGATGGTCTCGCGATAGGGGACCTTGGGCAGCGAGGCGTCGATGGCGACGCCGAACATCCGCTTGATCCGCGCCAGGGTCACCTCGATGTGGCTGTCGCCCAGCCCGGCGAGGATCGTCTCGCCGGTCTCGGCTCGGCGCTCGACCCTCACGGTCGGGTCCTCCTCCGCGATCCGGCGAAGGGCCGTCGAGAGCTTTGCCTCGTCGTGACGGGAGTGCGGGGCGATCGCCACCTCCGCCACAGGCCTGGGGTGGGAGACCGGCTTGATCACGGCGCCCAGGCCGTCGGAGTGGATCGTGTCGCCGGACCGGAGGTTCTCGTGTTTCGCCACGGCGCCTATCCCCCCGACGGGCAGCTCGGTCGCGTCGACGTGCTCCTTGCCTTGGAGCGTGAACAGGTTGTGGAGGCGGGCGCGCCCGCCCCCGGCCCGCTCAAGCTCCTGATCGGCCTTGGCCGTCCCCGAGAAGACGCGGAAGAGCGACACGCGGCCGACGAACGGATCGGACACGGTCTTGAAGACATAGGCCAGCAGCGGCCCGTCGGCGGAGACGGCGCCGATGTCGCCGGAGGCGAGCTGGGGCAGCGGCCTCTCCAACGGGTTGGGGCCGTAGTCGACGATGAACTCGAGGAGGGTGTCGATGCCGACGAGCCTCTCGGCGGAGGTCACGAGGACGGGGTCGATCGACCCGTCGATGATCCCGTGGTGGATGGTGGAGACGATCTGATCGCGGGTCGGCTCCTCACCCTCGAAGTAGGCCTCCATCATGGCGTCGTCTGTCTCGACGACGGTCTCGATCAGCGCCGTGTGGGCGGTGTGGGCCCGCTCCTCGACGTCGGGGGGCAGCTTCGTCTCCGCCCCTCTCTTGGCGCCGTCGGGGTACTCGTAGGCGCGCTCGGAGGCGACCCTGACCAACCCTCGCAAAGCGGACTCCTCGCCCAGAGGCGTCTGAACCGGGGCGATGGCCTTCCCGAAGCGCTTGCGGAGGTCGTCGACCGTTCGCTCGTAGGAGGCTCGCTCGCGGTCGAGTTTGGTGATGACGACGGCTCGGGGGATCCCCTCGTCTTCGGCCGCTCGCCAAAGCTGCTCGGTCTGGACCTCGACCCCGTCGACGGCGGAGACGCAGAACAGCGCCAGGTCGGCCACCCGCAACGCTGATCGGGCGTCCCCGATGAAGTCGCTCGACCCCGGGGCGTCGATGATGTTGATCCTGGTCCCGCCCCACTCGACCGCGGCGAAGCCGAGGCTCAGGGAGATTTGCCGCTCGATCTCCTCCGGCTCATGGTCGAGGGCGGCGGTTCCCTCCTCGACCGAGCCCATCCGCTTGGTCGCTCCGCCGACGTAGAGCATGGCCTCGCCGAGCGTGGTCTTCCCGCTTCCGCTATGACCGATCAGGGCGACGTTGCGGACATCCTCGGGAACCACATGACCTCCTTCGGGGCTGGGGACGGGCCCGATCCTAACGCCGTCTCTGGCGCCGAAAGCCGGTCGAGTGGTACTTTCCCTCGGTGATCGACATGCGGCTTCGGCCCCACATCTCTCGGCACCTCGACGGGGTGGGCAGAGGGCTGGCGGCGATCGGCATGACGCCGACGGCCATGACGATGCTGGGGTTGATCGTCGTCATCGTCGGCTCGATGGTCATCGCGTCCGAGCGTCTCGTCCTCGGCGTCGTTTTGGTCGCCGCAGGATCGCTCTTGGACGGGCTCGACGGCGCCGTGGCCAGAGCCTCCGGCAAGGTCACCTTGAAGGGGGCGTTCCTCGACTCCGTCTTCGACCGGCTTGGGGAGATCGCCGCGTTCGGGGGCCTTGCCGTGGCGTTCGCCGGGGAGGCCCGCGTGCTTCTGCTCATCATCTTGTCGGTGGGCGGCGCCTTGATGGTGCCGTACCTGCGAGCGCGGTCGGAGGCGGAGGGGGTCGACGGGAAGGGCGGCCTGATGGGCCGGGCCGAGCGTCTCATCCTCTTCTGCGCCGGCTTGGCCTTCGGCCTCGTCGAGCCGATGCTCTGGCTCTTTGTGGCTCTGGTGTGGTTGACGGTGGTCGTCCGGTTCGTGCGCACCTACCGCTCCATAAGGTGACGGCCGCTCTCGCCTATTGGGGTTTGCGGGCCTGCGTCGGCCTCGCAGGGCTCTTGCCCGCGTCCGTCGCCCGAGGTTTGGGCCGGCTTTTCGGGCGCGTCTGGTGTTTGCTTGATCGCCGCAGGCGGGAGATGTCCCGGCGCCACATGTCGCGAGTGCTCGGGGGCGAGGCGGGCGCCGAGAGGGCGGCGCGGCGTGTGATGGAGTCTTACGGGCGCTACTTCGCCGAGGCGCTGTGGGCGAGGGCCGACAAGGCGCCGTCGATCTTGGCCAAGACCGAGGTTGAGGGCCTTGAGATGGTCGAGTCGGCGCGGGACGCGGGCGGAGGCATGATCTTCGCCCTTCCCCACCTGGGCAACTGGGAGGCGGCCGCCCCGGTGGCGGTCAACGTCGGCGTTCCCGTGGTCGCGGTGGCGGAGAGGTTGGCAAACACGCGGATCACCGACTGGTTCACTTCGATGCGAGCCGAGCTGGGGATCGAGGTCGTGCTGGCCACGGGACGGCTGGAGGTGATGCGCAGGCTCGAGGGGGCGATCGCCGCCAACAAGGCCGTGGCGCTGCTCGCCGACCGGGACCTCTCGGGCAGGGGAGTGGAGGTCGAGCTCTTCGGGGAGCGGACGACGATCCCGGCGGGCCCGGCGACGTTGGCGTTGAAGACCGAAGCCCCCCTCTTCCCCGTCGGCGCCTACTTCACGGGAGACGGTCACCGGGTGGTGGTGAGGCCGCCGATTGCAGTCGCCGAGTCGGGGTCGCGCACGGAGCGGGTGCGGGTGATGTCGCAGGCCTTGGCCTCGGAGTTGGAGGAGCTGATTCGGGAAGCGCCCGACCAGTGGCACATCCTCCAGCCCAACTGGCCCTCGGACGAGGGGTAGCCGATGCGGGTCGGGCTTGTCTGCCCCTACGACCTCTCCAGGCCGGGCGGGGTGCAGGCGCAGGTGTTGGGGCTGGCGGGCGCGTTGGCGGCCCGAGGGGACTCTGTGAAGGTGATCGGCCCTGGTCTGCCCGAGTCGGTCGCGGGAGTCGATCTCGGTCCGACGGCGACCGTGCCGGGCAACCGTTCGCGGGCGCCGATCTCGCTCGACCCGCGTGTGCGCGGAGCCCTTCGGGAGGCCGTTCGCGACCTGGATCTGCTTCATGTCCATGAGCCGTTGATGCCGACGGTCTCCTTGTCGGCGTTGCGCGCCGGCCCGCCCGTGGCGGCGACGTTCCACGCAGACCCGAGCCCGATGGTCCGACGGGCCTACGCAATCGCCGGCCGCCGCATGCGGAGGGTGCTCGGCCCGCGCGTCAAAGCGATCACCGCCGTGTCGCCGACGGCGGCCGGGGCTTTGCCCGACGACCTGGGTGTCGTCGTCGTCCCCAACGGGATAGACCTCTCGGCGATGCGGGCCCCGTCGGGGCGGGATGGGCGCCTGGTGGCGTTCCTGGGGCGGGACGAGCCGCGGAAGGGCCTCGACGTGTTGCTGGGCGCCTGGGACCGGGTCGCCGACGCTACGGCGGGGGCCCGCCTGACGGTGATGGGTGCCGACAGGGGTGGCCGCGGGGTCGACTGGCTCGGGCAGGTCGACGACGCGGTGAAGAGGAGGGTGCTCAACCAAGCCGCGGTGTTCGTGGCGCCGCACACCGGCGGCGAGTCCTTCGGGATCGTCCTGATCGAGGCGATGGCCGCCGGAGCGGCCGTGGTCGCCTCAGACTTGCCGGCGTTCCGGGACGTGGCCGCCTCGGCGGCCACGTACTTCCCCGTCGGGGACAGCGCCGCCTTGGCCGAGGCGGTCACTGAGATGTTGAGCGACCGCCCGGCTCGCGAGGCGCTGGCCGCCAGCGGCGCCGCCCGGGCCGCCGAGTTCGACTGGGCCGCCGTGGCCCCCGCCTACGCGGAGGTCTACGCCTCGGCTCTCCGATGACGCCCCGCGGGAGCGCGCTCATCAGCGAGCGAGACCGGTACAATCCCCCTTTCGCCAGAGGAGACGTGAGACATGGAAAAGGGAACTGATCTGGTCAAGCGAGGGCTCGCCGAGATGCTCAAAGGCGGCGTCATCATGGACGTCGTCAACGCGGATCAAGCGGTTGTGGCCGAGGAGGCGGGCGCAGTGGCCGTGATGGCCCTCGAGAGGGTCCCGGCCGACATTCGCAAGGACGGCGGTGTGGCGCGCATGTCCGATCCCACCAAGATCGAGGAGATCAAGGCGGCCGTGACGATCCCGGTCATGGCCAAGTGCCGCATCGGCCACTTCGCCGAGGCGGCCGTCCTCCAGGCGTTGGGCGTCGACTACATCGACGAGTCCGAGGTGTTGACGCCCGCGGACGAGGAGCATCATGTCGACAAGTGGGCTTTCACCACGCCGTTTGTGTGCGGGTGCCGCAACTTGGGCGAGGCGTTGCGTCGGATCGGGGAGGGCGCCGCGATGATCCGCACCAAGGGGGAGGCGGGCACGGGCAACGTGGTTGAGGCCGTGCGCCACATGCGCGCGGTCACCGACGAGATCGGGAAGGTCGCCGCTATGGGCGAGGAGCAGCTCATGTCGGCCGCCCGCGACCTGCGGGCGCCGTACCCGCTCGTCAGGGAAGTCGCCGAGACGGGCAGACTTCCTGTGGTCAACTTCGCCGCCGGGGGAATCGCAACGCCTGCGGACGCCGCCTTGATGATGGGGCTGGGCGTCGACGGGGTCTTCGTGGGCTCCGGCATCTTCAAGAGCGAGAGCCCGGCTGCGCACGCCAAAGCCATCGTCGAGGCGACCGCCTTCTGGGACGAGCCCGAGATGGTCGCCAAGGTGTCGAGCGGTCTCGGCCGGGCGATGAAGGGCCTCGAGATCGACAAGCTGGACGAGTCCGAGAAGCTGGCCGACCGGGGATGGTGACGTGACGCGGGTGGGCGTCCTGGCCCTCCAGGGCGACGTCCGCGAGCACGTCGACGCGTTCGAGTCTCTCGGTGTCGAGGCGGCAGGCGTGAAGAGGGCGGGCGAGCTGGAGTCGGTTGACGCTCTGGTGATCCCGGGCGGGGAGTCGACGACGATCGGCAAGGCGGCGGCTCGGTTCGGGTTGCTTGAGCCGTTGCGGGAGATCATCAGCGGAGGCCTTCCCGTCTTCGGGACGTGCGCCGGCATGATTCTCCTGGCCTCGACGGTGACGGAGGGCGACCAGCCGCTCTTGAGGACCCTCGACGTCGCGGTCAAGCGCAACGCCTTCGGGCGGCAGAACGACTCGTTTGAGACGAACCTTGACGTCGTCGGATTTAGCGCGCCGTTCCCGGGAGTGTTCATCAGGGCCCCGTGGATCGAGAAGGTGGGGGTCGACACGGAGGTTCTGTCGTTGGTCGACGATCACCCGGTCATGGTTCGCCAAGACAGGATCATGGCGACGTCGTTTCACCCCGAGCTGACCGGGGACGGGCGCATCCACCGGATGCTGTTGGACTTGATCTGAGGTCGCGGGGATGGCCGGGCACTCCAAATGGGCGAACATCAAGCACCGCAAGGGCCGGCAGGACGCCAAGAGGGGCAAGCTGTTCGCCAAGCTGGCCAGGGCGGTCGAGGTCGCGGCCCGCGAAGGCGGCGCCAACCCCGAGTTCAACGCGACGTTGGCGACCGCGGTCGACAAGGCGAAGTCGGCTTCGATGCCCAACGACAGCATCGAGCGCGCCATCAAACGCGGCTCCGGCGCCGTCGAGGGCTCGATCTACGAGGATCTGTTCTACGAGGGCTACGGGCCGGGGGGCGCGGCGCTTCTTGTTCACGTCCTCACCGACAACCGGAACAGAGCAGCCTCCGACGTGCGATCGGCGCTGACCCGTCACCACGGCAGCCTGGGTGAGCCGGGCTCGGTCGCCTACCTGTTCAGCCAGAGGGGCTCGATCCTCGCCGGGGGAGGCGAGGACGAGGTGATGCTCATCGCCCTTGAGGCCGGCGCCGAGGACGTCCGCGACGGCGGGGAGGGTTTGTGGGAGGTCATCACCGAGGCGGGGGAGATGCGAGTCGTACGCGAGGCGCTTGAGGCCGGGGGAGTGAGGGTCGAGTCCGCCGACGTGACGCAGTTGCCGTCGAGCACGGTCCCGGTCGAGGAGAGCGAGGCCAAGAAGCTGCTGCGTCTCATCGACGCATTGGAGGACTTGGATGACGTCCAAGCCGTCTTCTCCAACTACGACATCGACGACGCGGTCATGGAGAACACGCTCGCCGAGACGTAGCCCGCGGACAGGCGCGGCTGTTGTGCGGCGTTCGTCGAGGTTCGGGTTGTGTGTGATGGGCGGGCGGGGGAAGTGCAGCTCAGTTCAGGGCGGGGATCTGCCTCCGGTCTGGTAGTTCAGTCCGAGCGCGCTGGTCCATTCGACGGTGACCCTGCCGATCTTCGTGTAGGACCATCCGGCTTCGTGTTTGGCTCTGTGGTGATATCTGCAGAGGGGAGCGTGGTTCTCGACGGTGGTGGGGCCGCCTCGGGCGTGGTCGATGCGGTGGTCGAGGTCGCAGTTGAC
>Ga0209681_1000037_pt1 | contig 38830 bp, 26 predicted proteins | sample WorMetLIZISLAND2_3_FD_187416 | JGI IMG/M metagenome (GOLD analysis project Ga0209681, IMG submission 187416) | Marine gutless worms symbiont microbial communities from Max Planck institute for Marine Microbiology, Germany - Olavius clavatus LIZARD... ... | reverse complement strand
CCTCCAAAGAGTCGGCGTCGAGCCCGGTGCGGAAGGCCAAGTCCTCGGGCGCGGCGAACTCACCCCCCAGGACGCGCGCCGCCTCGACCCGCGTGACCTCCCTCTCCCCCAGGTTCCTCACATACCGCAACCCCATCCGCACCCCGACGGCTGCCCTGATCGGGTCGTCGACATGGCCCCTCCCCCGCCGCCACTTCTGCCCGAGGTGGGAGACGATGTCGTCGGGGTCGGCGTCGATCGGCTCAACGACGCAGTCGCTCCTGGAGGCGTTCACGTCGGGGCCCAGCACCACCACCCCATGACGCTGGGCGTCCTGAACCAGCGAGTTGGGGCTGTAGAAGCCCATAGGCTGGGCGTTGAGCAGGCCGGCCAGATACTCGGCCGGGTAGTGCATCCGCAGCCAGGCCGACATGTAGACGATGTAGGCGAAGCTGACCGAGTGGCTCTCGGGGAACCCGAAGCCCGCGAAACCCTGGAGCTTCTCCCAGATCTCATCGGCGGCGGCGCCGGTGATCTTGTTGGCCGCCATCCCCGCGTAGACCTCGCCCTTGAGACGGCCCATCGCCCGCTCCGAGCGTTTGTGGGTCATCGCCTGTCGGAGCCGATCGGCCTGCGACCCGTCGAACCCGGCGCAGACCTGGGCCAACCCCATGAGCTGCTCCTGGAAGACGGGGACCCCCAGAGTCTTCCTCAGGATCGGCTCGGCGGACGGATGCGGGTAACACACCGGGGCCTCGCCGTTGCGCCGCCGCAGATAGGGGTGAACCGACTGCCCCTGGATCGGGCCGGGTCGGATCAGGGCCACCTCCACGGCCAGGTCGTAGAAGGTCTTCGGCTTCATCTTGGGCAGCGTCGCCATCTGCGCTCTCGACTCGATCTGGAACAGGCCGACCGTGTCGGCTCTGGTGATCGACTCGTAAAGGGCCGGCTCCTGGGGGATGGCGGCCAGGTCGATCTCGGCGCCGTGGGCGCCCTTGATCATGTCGGCGGTCAGGTGAATGGCGTTCAGCATCCCCAACCCGAGCAGGTCGAACTTGACGATCCCCACGGCCGCCGAGTCGTCTTTGTCCCATTGGATGACGGTGCGCCCCTCCATACGCGCCCACTCGACGGGCGCCGCATGCCACAGGGGCCGGTCGGCGATCACCATCCCCCCCGAGTGCACGCCGAGGTGCCTCGGGCACCCGTCGAGCCGCCTGCATATGTCGTAGATCATCTCGGCGGTCGCCCCCTCGGGCAGCGGGGTCATGTCGCGGAGCTGAGCCGGGTCGCGGGTGTCGACATACCGGGAGAGCCCGTCCGCCTGAGCCTGGGTGAAGCCGAAGGCCTTGGCCGCGTCGCGCAACACCGACCGCGCCCGGTAGGTGACGACGTTGGCGACCATCGCCGCCCTCTCCCTCCCGTAACGGCGGTAGCAGTACTGGATGACCTCCTCGCGGCGGTCGGCCTCGAAGTCGACGTCGATGTCGGGGGGCCTGCCCCTCTCCCGGGAGAGGAACCGCTCGAAGGGCAGGCGCAGGCGGATCGGGTCCACCCTGCTCAACCCGATGCATCGGCACACGGCGGAGTCGGCGCCGGAGCCTCGGAGCTGGCTGTAGATGCCCTGCTCCCGGGCGAAGTCCACCAGGTCCTTGACCACCAAGAAGTAGCCGGGGAACCCGAGTTGCTCGATGACGGACAGCTCGTGCTCCAACCGGAGGCGAGCGGCGGGATCCACGCCGTCGCCCGACCCCGGGTAGACGTCGCGGGCGCCCTCCCAGGTGAGATGGCGGAGGTAACCCATCTCGTCGCGGAAGCGACTCGGCGTCGGGAAGTCGGGAAGCCCGGGGGCCACAAGCCCCAGGTCGAAAGCGAGCCGACGGCCCAACTCGGCGCTGCGCTCCGCGGCGCCGGGGTAACGCGCGAAACGTTGCGCCATCTCGTCGGGGCGTTTGAGATGCCTCTCGTCGCCGGCCGGGCGAAACCCGTCGGCCTCGGCCAGAGTGCGACGGCCCCCGATGGCGGCAAGCACCTCCGACAGGCGGGCGTCGCCCCGGTCGCGGTAGTGGGCCTGGTTGGTGGCCACCGCCGACAACGACAGCTTCTGGGCCGTCTCCCAGAGTAGGTCGTTGCGGGCGTCGTCCTCGGGCATCCCGTGGCGCCACATCTCGACATGGAGCCGGGGGCCGAACAGCTCCCGCAACCGCGACGCCTCGCGGACGGCCGCCCCCAGGTCGCCGACGGCCGCCGCCTTGGGGACCGCCCCGGCGCGGCACCCGGTGAGGGCGTGCACGCACCGGTCGGCCGCTGCCTCGGCCAAGTCGTCCCATGTGTAGGCGGGGCGGCCCTTCACGCCTCGCAGCTGGGCCTTGGTTATCAGATGGGACAAGCTGCGGTACCCGTCCGGCGACCCGGAGAGCAGCACAAGATGATCCGTCTCGCCGGCGGGCCCGGCGGCTCGGGGCCGGGCGCCGAGACTTCGACGCAACCGCCCCCTGCCCCCTTTGGCCCTGCCATGACGGCGCCGGTCCCACTCCTCGGCGCGGCCGACCGGGTCCGCAGGCCCGGGCCGACCCGCTTCCAGCCCGATCTCCACGCCGTAGATCACGGGCAGGCCCGCGGCCCTGGCCGCCTGCCAGAGCCGCGAGACCCCGTAGAAGCCGTTGTGGTCGGTCACGGCGAGAGCGTCGTAACCGAGGTCGACGGCCCTCTCGACCAGATCCTCGGGATGGGAGGCGCCGTCGAGGAAGGAGAAGTTGGTGTGACAGTGAAGCTCGGCGTATCGGGCGGGCACCCGCTCATCTTATCGAACATATGTTCGACGCCAAAGCGGCGGCAGCGGGGACGCGTTAGGGTCGGGGGCCTCATGTCGTCATCGATCACCAAGACAATCCGGCTCTCGGGCAAGGCGGAAGGCTCCATCGAGGACGCCGTCCGAACGGTTCTCGCCCGCGCCGCCAGCACCATCTCCGACATCGGGAGGTTCGCCGTCGTCGAAGTCGGCGGCGAGGTCGACAACTCGGGCGCGCCGACCTACTTCACCGTGACGCTCGACATCACCTTCGGCATCAAGGACCCGGTCGAGCACGGATGAGCCGGATCGTTCCCGAGCCGGCCTGACCGTGAACGGAGTCCCGGAGGCCCAGTCCCTGGGGAACGGGATCCACCTCATCCCCGCTCCCCTGCCCTTCAAGTCGCCCGCCTGGGTGAACACCTACGCCATCGAGTCCGACGGGGGGCTGCTCCTCATCGACTGCGGAGCGGACTGGCCCCCGGGGCGGCGGGCGTTGCGCGACGGCTTCGCGGCTCTCGGGCTCGACGAGGGCGCGGTGCACACGCTGCTGGTCTCCCACCTCCACCCCGATCACGTCGGCATGTCGAAGCCCCTTGTCGACGACTGGGGGTGTCGGTTCGTGATGCACGAGCGCGCCGCCAAGCTCGTCGACCGGTACAACGACACCGCCGGGTACCAGAGCAGGCTCCGCACCATCGCGTCGAGGCACGGCGTTCCCGCCTCGTTGGCCGGTCCCGCCGTCACATGGGACCGCCCGGGGTACATGCCGGAGATCGACCCTCCCGATCACACTGTGGTCGACGGAGACGCCGTCGGCTTGGGCGACGGCCGGTCGCTCGAGGTCGTGCACACCCCCGGGCACGACCCCGCCCACATCTGCCTCCGCGACAGCCGCAGCGGCGCCCTCTTCTCGGGCGATCACATCCTCCCCCGCATCTCACCCGTCATCATGTACGACCTCGGGCTGGGCGACGTCTTGGGCGACTACCTCGACTCCCTCCAGAGGCTGGTCGCCCTGGGCATCGGCCTCACCTACCCGGCCCACGGGACGATCATCGAGCGCGGCGACGAGCGGGCCAGGCAACTCCTCCTCCATCACGACAGACGGCTGCTCGACATGGCCGACCTGGTCCGCAAGGGCGACACCAACGCCTGGAGCGTGATGGTCAAGTCCTTCCGCCCCAACCTCGACCCGCTTCAGGCGCGCCTCGCCTTCCTGGAGACCGTCTCCCACTTGGAGCACCTGCGCATCAAGGGCCGCATCTCGGACGAGGACCGCGACGGCGAGATCTTCTACCGCGCCTGACCTGGAAGGGTTGGCGTGGTCGGGATCTTGAGTAAGAATGAGACACACGACGGCGAACGCGCCCGCCCCTGAGAGGAGCGTCGGACATGATCTTGGCTTATCTGGACCCCGGGACCGGGAGCCTCATACTCCAGGCCCTGCTCGGCGGGCTCGCCGGGATCGTCGTCGCCGCCAAGGCGTGGAAGGCGCGCGCTCTCGGCAGGAAGCGGAGGGACGAGGCCGCCGCCGCCCGCCCCGACGAGACGACCGCCTCCAAGCTGTAAGCCCGTCAGTGCCCGCCGCCGACCCGGGATCTTTCCGCGACCCGGCGTCGCGCGTCTTCGTCGACGACGAGGGCGTCGTCCGGCGCCTGGGCGAGCGCGGGCTGGAGGCTTGGCGGGCCCTCTCTCGGACGCGCTTTCACACCGACGCCGTGGCTCACGGCCGGTTGATCGAGTCGGTCGAGGGCCCCGGCGGCGGCGACGCCGCCGCCGTCCTCCGACACCCCCGGCTTGAGGTGATCACCTACCCCTACGAGTGGACCTTCTCGATGCTGAAGGACGCCGCCCTCCTCCAACTCGACCTCCTGGCGGAGGCGCTCGCCGAGGGGCTCGCGATCAAGGACGCCACACCGTTCAACATCCAGTTCGTCGCGGGTAGGCCGATGTTCATCGACGTCGGCTCATTCGAGGCGTACCGGGACGGCGACCCCTGGATCGGCTATCGCCAATTCACCCGCCAGTTCCTGTTCCCGCTGATGATGCGGGCATGGGCCGGGTTGCCGCACCGGGCCTGGCTGCGGGGGCACATGGAGGGGCCCACCGCCGCGCAGATGAGGAGCTTCCTCCCCCGGGGGAGGCGGATGAGGCCCGGCGCGGCCTTACACGTCTCCCTCCAAGCCCGCATGGAGGAGCGGTTCTCCGGCGAGGCGGCGAGGGGCGAGCTGGCCGAGGCGGGTTTCAGCGCCGAGCTGATCCTGGCCAACGTGCGGAAGCTGCGCCGCCTGGTCGAGTCCCTGGAGTGGGAACCGGAGGCGGAGGGCTGGTCCGAATACCGATCCTGCCCTCATGCGGTGCGAGACAGAGGCGCCAAAGGCGACTTCCTCAGGTCGGCGCTCGGCCGGCGCAACCCGGCGACGGTCGCCGACTTCGGGGCCAACGACGGCCACTTCTCCGACATCGCCGTCGACATGGGCGCCTTGGCGGTGGCCATCGACTCCGACGAGCCGGTGCTCGACGATCTCTATCGCAGAAGCCCGGGGCGCCGCCTCTCCGTCGTGGTCGCCGACCTCGCCGACCCGTCGCCCGCCCAGGGTTGGGCGGGTCGGGAGCGGCCGGCGCTTTTCGACCGGGTGCGCCCCGACCTGATCATCGCCTACGGAGTCGTCCATCACCTGGTCTACACCGCGAGCGTGCCGCCGGCGGAGGTGGTGAGGTGGCTACGCAGCTTCGGCGCCGCGGCGGTGGTCGAGCTCGCCGGCCCCGACGACGCGATGGTGCGGAAGCTGACCGGCAACAAACTCGAGGGCGAGCTCCACGTCGGCCGCACCGAGGCCGAGCTTCGCGAGTTGGTCGGCGCCGTGTTCGAAGTGGTGTCCGAAAAGGCCCTCGAAGGCGGATCCAGGGTCCTTCTTGAGTTGACGCCGCGTTAGTCCGTCAGCCTCACGGAGTCGCTGATCGCCTGGTCGCCGAACTCGGCGACCACCGTCAGGAGATCGACATCGTGGGGGACGTCGCCGCCGTCTATCTCGAACGAGAAACCCGAAGCCAGCAGCCCCTCGCTCTTGAACCACTTCACCACGTTCTTGTTGTCGACGTTGGGCGGCCCGAAGGCCAGCAGCTCGCTCCCCGCGAAGACGTAGATCGCGTCCGGCGTCTCCTTAGCTCTAACGTCGGCCGCCCATCCGGTCACGGTCCAGCCGCTGTCGCCCGCCGCGACCTCGTCGACCTGGACCCGCCGGTCGCCCTCGCTCGTGAGCGACAACAGGCGGCCGTCGTCGTCGCGGAGCTGGAGCTTCACGACGCCTGCCGAGCCGGACACCCACCGGCCCTCGTCCGGGATCAAGATGTCGATCTCGTTTCGGCCGGGGCGAACCAACTCCTCGGCGATGAGGGCTCGGATGGCCCCGCCGCCCGCCGCGTCCCGGTTGACGTACCCGACGCCCGCCACCGCCTCGTTGACGACCACGATGAGATGGTCCGACTCGAGGCCCGGGGGCAACTGGACCCTGCCCGTCAGCATCGTCTGCACCTTTCCGCTGCTCAGATCGACATCGGACAGCGAGGACCCCAGGTCGAGGGACCACGTCAGGGCGTCGTCGCTCACGATGTCGAGCGCGGCCGCGGGCTGGCCGACCAAGCCGGAGTACGGCCCAACGCCGGCGACGCCCAGCCAACTCCCCTGGTCGGAGACCCACTCGTGGTTTCGCTCCACCAAGCCAATCAGGGCGCTCAAGTCGGTGCTCGCCGGTTCGTCGCTGCAGCACCACCAGATCGGCTCGTGGGGTCGGTCGGTCCCGGCGATCTCCAAGAGAGAGGCGCCGTCGAACACCCAGTCGGTCGTGATCTCCAAGGCGTCGACCACGGTGGGGAGCAGGTCGATCCCATAGGCGGGTTCGTCGACGGTCCCACCCTCCCGCTGATGGGGGTACTTCACGAACATGGGCGCCCGGTAGAGATCGTCTCGGTTGTCCTCGTAGGGCCACCGACGACTCTCATTCGGGACGAACGACGCCCCGTGGTCGGCTACCACGATCACCATGGTTTCGTCCCAGGTCCCCGTCTCGTCGAGCCTCCTGAAGACCTCTCCCAGCATCGCGTCGAGGAAGCCGACCTGATAGAGGTGTCTCTGGAACCCCATCAGCGCGGCAGACTCGTTGGCGCCCCACACGTTGCCGCGCTCCACACCCTCAACCTCGGTGTACTGCTCCGGGCGGTCATAGTGACGGCCCGACGGGTTGGTCATCCAGGGGATGTGAGGCGCCTGGAGGTGGGCATAGCTGAGGACGGGGCGGCCCGCGCCGCCGATTCCGTTGATGATTCGCTGCATCCAGTTGACCCATTCGGCTCGGTCCCGGCCCGACGGGACCGGGAAGGCGTCGACGCGTATCTCCGGACCGCGCGCCGAGTCGGTCCGACGCAGGAACCCGTTCCACGCGTTGTCGACCGGCGCCAGCGCGTCACGCGCCGAGCCGGGGAACGTCAAATGCGCGTAGACGACAAGGACGTCGGCGACGAACCCCATGAACCTCGCCGGAGCGCGGCCGGCGTAGTCGGGGCAGATGTTGTCCGGGCAGAGGTCGGCCACCCATTCGATCACATGCATCTCGTGCGAGTCGGCCAGGAGCGTGAAGAGGTTGTCGGGATGATCGACGACCGACGCGACCATGCCCTTCTTCCCGAGCCGGCCGGTCAGGATCGCCGGGACGCTCTGCGTCGTGGAGATCGAGTTCGACAGGGCGTTTCGATACCACGTCCCCTCATCGGCGAGACGGGCGAAGTTGGGGAAGAGCTCGGCGTTGATCTCGCCGTCGAGCCTCATGATTGAGGCCGTCGGCAACTCGTCCAACTGGAGCATGACGATCGGCGCCGGGGCGCCGATGTGCGCCGACCCGCCGGAGACCGCGGCCTCGGGCTGAGACCAGACAAGACGGCCCGACGCGGAGGCGAACAGGAACAGCGCCAGCACCGCGGGGAGGGCGCACGCGGACCACGCCAGGGCGCCCTCGATCCTCCAAGCGAGGCGAGACACCGGAGCGGCGACGAGGACGGCGAGCCCGACGGCGCCCAGCGTCGAGTCGGGGACGGCCTGACGGCTGACGACGAATCCGATGGCCAAGCCGAGCGTCCCCGTAACCGTCCCGTAGGCGATGTCCGGCGCGCGGCCCCCAATCCTCTCAGCGACGAGCAAGCCGAGGAAAGCGACGGCGGGTGTGAAGAGCGTTACCAGAAGAGCGAACAAGACGATCTCGTCGCGGCCGGCGCGGCCGGCGAGGAAGACCTCGGGATTGGCCCTGTAGAGGTCGAGCACAGGCCAGGACACAGCGGGCGCGCTGAGGCCCGCCGCCACCGCCAGTCGCCTCCACAGGCGCCGATTCCGTCCTGGCACAACCGGGAAGGTACCGGCCTGCCCGCGCAACCGGGACATGCCGATGTTCCTCGGCGCCCATTTACCGCGGCTTGATGGCCGCCGCCCGATGATGGGGCGGACGCTTCCCGCGGGATCCGGCGGGAGGCCGCCGGACGCCTTCTTGGACTGAGAGGTATGCGTTGAGCGAGACAAGACAAGGGTTCCTCAAACGAGTTCGGGCGCGACTGCGGCTCGCCTGGCTGTCGGCGACGGCACAGCTTCTCCTGCCTTACCTCGGGTCGGCAGCGGTCGCCCTCTTCGCGGTCGACCGGCTGACCGCCTGGGACGGCGCCCCCCTGGCTTCTCTCCTCTTGGTCGCTGCCTACGCGCTGGCCCTCCTCGTCGGGGCTTCCTTGTTGCGGATCTCGGCTTGGGACGTCTCGCGAGCGGCGGAGCGCGGCCTTGAAGCCCACGACGCCTTCACCACCGCTCTCGAGTTCGACGACCCCGAAGACGAGGTCCACGCCGAGATTCAGGCGCGGGCGAACCGCGCCGCGGCGTCCGCCGTCCCTTCGGACGCCATACCGATCAGAGCCGAGCCGACCCGCGTCCGGTGGTTCGCCGCCGCCGCCGCCCTGGCGCTTCTCATCGGCCTGCTGCCTCCGCTCGGCGGCGCCCCGGCGTTGTCGTCGAATCTCGAGACGGTCATCGAGGCCGAGGCTGAGGAGGTGGAGCGGCTCGCCGACGCGATGCGCGACTCCGAGGTCGAAGGCGCCGGGGAGATCGCCTCCGAGTTGGACGAGCTGGCCGACGAGCTCAGAGCGGCGAAGACCGCTGAAGAGGCGCTTCAGGCTCTCGACAAGGCCGACGCTCGCCTCAACGCCAGGCTCGACCCGCAATTCCTCTCCCAGAAAGCCGCTGTGGAGGGCCTTGCCGCCGATCTTGCCCTTCGCCCCCTCGCCCCCGACGCTCCTCCGGGCGCCGCCGCACAACTCAACAAGCTGGCGGAGAGCCTCGACGAGCTGTCCGAGCCGGAGCGCCAAGCGGCAGCCGACCGACTGAGCGAGCTGGCCGCCTCACAGGCGGCCGGGGCGCCCGCCCTCTCCAGCCGGCTGGCCGAAGCGGCTGCGGCCCTGGAGTCGGGAGATCTCTCAACCGCCCGTCAAGCTCTGAGCGACGCCGCCGCGAGTTATGACGAGACCGTCGACTCCGTTCGCAGCCAACAAGCCGTCAAAGAGACCCAGGACGCCCTGAAGGGCGCCGCCTCTCGTTGCAGAGGTGAGCCCGATGGCCGGGGCGAGGCCCAAAGCGACGGCCGGAGCCAAAGCGAAGACCGCGACCAGGACGAAAGCCGGAGCCAACGCCAAGGCCAGGGCCAAGGAGCGGGCAGCAGCCCAGCGGGCGAGGTCGCCGGCGCGGCGCCGGGACAAGGCGACGCCGCCGCACAGGGCGGGCCGGGGACGGTCGGAGCGGGCCGGAAGAAGAACTACGGCACCGAGGTGGAGACCGACGTCTACAGCCCCATCGACCGAGGGGAGGTCTCCGACAGGCTTCAAGTCGACACCGAAGGCGACGGCCAAGGCGAGGTCGTCGGGCGAGGCGAGGCGCCGAGCCGGCGCGGCGAGTCGATCGTCCCCTACGCACAAGTGCTTCCCGAGTATCTGAGCGAAGCCGCCGACTCGTTGTCGTCTCTCCGGCTGCCGCCGTCGCTCCGGGGGATAGTCCAGAAGTACTTCGACAAACTGGCCGACGAAGCGGGCCGATGAGCGCGACGGCGCCCGCAGGAAGGACCGCACCATGACCGAACCGACCCACAGAAGCCACAACAACTACGCCGAGACGGCGGCTCGCATCGAGCAGTCGGTGAGCAAGCGGATCGTCGGCCAGCCGAGCCTCATCCGTCAGACCCTCGTCGGGCTCCTAGCCGAAGGGCACGTCCTGCTCGAAGGTGTGCCCGGCCTCGGCAAGACCGAGCTGGTCAAGTCGTTCTCCGCCGCCATCGGCGTCGATTTTGCCAGAGTCCAGTTCACCCCCGACCTCATGCCGGCCGACATCGTCGGCACACAGGTGCTCGCCGACGACGAGCGCGGGCGACGCACCTTCGAGTATCAGGCAGGCCCCGTGTTCACCAACCTCCTCCTCGCCGACGAGATCAACCGCGCCACACCCAAGACCCAGGCGGCCCTATTGGAGGCGATGCAGGAGCGTCATGTCACCGTCGCCGGCAAGACCCGCCCCCTGCCGCGGCCCTTCCTCGTGTTGGCCACGCAGAACCCGATCGAGCTCGAAGGGACCTACCCGCTCCCCGAAGCCCAGCTCGACCGGTTCATGCTCAAAGTCACCGTCGACTCCCCCACCGCCGACGTCCTTGAGGAGATCCTCCGCCGCACCACGACCGGCGCCGTCGGCGAGTCTCCCCTTGTGGCCGACATCGAGACGATCCGGTCGATGATCGAGCAGACGCCCAGAGCGCCTATCGCCGCCCATCTCGTCCGCTACGTCTCTCTTCTCATCGAGGCGACCCACCCGGAGAGGGCCGCCGCGCCGTCGGTGAAGCGCTATGTCCGCTGGGGGGCGTCGCCGCGCGGCGGCCAAGCGATGGTTCTCGCGGCCAAGGCGGCCGCGCTGCTCGACGGCAGACCCCATGTGACGGCCGACGACATCCGATGGGCCGCGCCTGCAGCCCTGCGCCACAGGCTCGTGCTCGGGTACGAGGCCGCCGCCGAGGGAGTCGGCCCCGACACCCTGATCGACGAGATCATCGCGTCCACACCCGAGCCGAAGTCGGAGATCCGGGGAGCCCCGTGACCCTCCTCAGCCCGGCGCTGATGGCGCGGCTGGAGAGCCTCCAGATAGGCAGCCGTCGCCGGTTGGCCGGGCGATTCGGCGGGGAGCACACATCGAGGCGGTTCGGTCACACCGCCGACTTCGCCGACTTCCGGGAGTACCACCCCGGCGACGACTTCAGGCGCATCGACTACCACGTCCTGGCCAGGCTCGATCAAGTGCTGATCAAGCTCTACGAGGCCGAGGACGAGGTCACATTGAGGCTCCTCATCGACACCTCCGCCTCGATGACCGTCGGCGACAAGCTCGGGCAGGCCAAACGTCTCGGCGCCGCGCTGGGGTTCGTCGCTCTCACCGCCCACGACGCGGTCGCGGTGCACGCATTCCCGGGGAGCGGGGTCGCTCCCCGCTTCGCAAGCCGGGCCGCAGCGCCCGCCTTCCTCGACTACCTCGAGTCTCTCGACGGCGGCGGCGCCACTCCCTTCGCCCATGCCGCCGGACATCTGCTGAGCCGGTCAGCCCTGCCGGGGATCACTGTCGTCCTCAGCGACCTGCTCACCCCGGAGTGGCGCTCGTTGGGGCGCCTGCGCGCCTCCGGCTCCGACGTCACCGTCGTCCACATCCTGTGCGACGAGGACCTGAGCCCCGACTACTCCGGCGACTTGGAGCTGGTGGACACGGAGGACGGCGGGCGCCTGACCGTCAGCGTCACCGAGGACACAGCCCGGTCGTATCGGCGCCGCGTCCGGGACTGGCGCCGGGAGGTGAGCGAGTCGGCCCGCGCCGCAGGCGCCGTCTATCTCCCGGTGAACGCAGCCGACGACGCCGAGGCGCTCCTTCTCAAGAGCTGGCGGGAAGCCGGGGTCCTCCGATGAGCCTTCTGCAGCCCGCCGGACTGCTCGCCCTGACCCTGGCGATCCCGATCCTGGCGCTGCACATGCTCACGCCGCGCCGGCCGCCGACGCCGGTGTCGTCGCTCCTCCATTGGGACAAGCTCCGGCACTCCATCACGGCGGCCGAGCCGTGGCAGAAGCTGCGCTGGAGCCTCCTGCTGCTGCTCCAGCTCCTGGCCGCGGCTCTCTTCGCCCTCTCCCTGGCTCGACCCGCTGTGCTCGAGCGGGCGGAGCTGTCCGACCACACGGTCTTCATCGTGGACGCCTCGGGGTCCATGTCCGCCGTGGACGGCGCCCCGGACCGACTCGCGTCGGCCGTCAAGGCGGCCAGGAAACTCCGCTCGGAGGTGCCCGACGGCGGGGCGGCCAGCCTCGTGGTCGCCTCGGCCAACCCTGTGGTCCTCGTGCAGGCGAGCGACTCGGTCGAGGAGTTCGAGCGGGCGCTCGACACCGTCCGCACATCGGCCGGCGGGGCCGACTTCGAGTCGGCGTTCGCCCTGGCCGAGTCGCTTGTCTCGCCCGACCGCCCGACCGGGTTCGCGCTCATCTCAGACGGCCAACTCGACCAAACGGAGCAGAAGCTGGCGCCTCTGGGAACCCGGTATGTGAAGGTCGGCGAGAGCGACACCAACAGAGCCGTCACCGACCTCTCCGTCAGCGCCGGGCCGGGAGGGATCCAGGCCCGGGCCCGCGTCGAGTCGACCGGCGGCCCTGACGCGACGCAAACCCTGCGGCTCGACGTGGACGACGCCACCGTCCTCACCAGACAGATCACGATCCCCAAGGGCGGCGTGTTCGAGGAGACGTTCGAGCTTCCGACCGGCGCCCGCGTCGCCGCATACCTGGACGGGGAGGACCTGCTGGCCTACGACAACCAGCGATACGCCTCCGCCCCCGTCCTGGGAGGCCTCAAAGCGCGCGTGCACGGGGAGAGCACGTTCTTCGTCGACCAACTCCTCGCGGCAATCCCCGACGTGGAGACGGCGGCCGGCCCGGCCGACGAGGTCGACTTCGAGATCTACATCGGGACACAGGTCCCCGACTCGCCCACAACGCCGTTCATCGCCATAGACGCGCCCGGAGGCGCCCCCGGCCTCGCAACGGCGGGTCGCGTCGAAGAGCCGATCCCGACGTTGGCGGTGAGCGACCCGATCCTCGACGACATCGACGTGTCTCAGATCGCCGTCGCCGACGCGCAACGGCTGACCGTCTCGTCCGGCGAGGTGCTGCTCGGCGCGCCCGGGGCGCCGCTGATCGTCCGGGGCGACGCCGACGGCGTGCCTTTCTTCTATATCGCCTTCACGCTGGAGAGGTCGAATCTCCCGGTCAACATCGCCTTCCCGATCATCGGGTCGCGGATGGTCGGCGAGCTGGCCTCGGCCGACAAGCCGGTCGAGGCCCTCACGGTGGGCGATCGGGCGCCGGTCGCCGCCTCGGGCGGCGCCGTCACCGACCCGAGGGGCCGGACCGTCAACGTCTCCGCGGGCGACTCCGAGCCGATCATCGACCAAGCCGGCTTCTGGGTGATAGAGCGCGAGGGCGCCGCGCCGGTTGAGGTCGCCGTCAACCCCGACGCCCGCGAGTCCCGCCTCAAGCCGGCCGGCTCGCTCCCCGGCCTCCGCCCGGCCGCCGAAGGCGACGTTGAGGCCGCGGGGTCGGCAGTCGTCGCCCGATCGCTCCTCCCCTGGGCCCTGGCCGCCCTGTTGGCGCTTCTCGCGATCGAGCTTCTGGTGAGCCGCCGCGCCCGCGGCGTCTCGAGCCGGCAGTGGCGATGGGGGCTCATCGCCCGGGCGGGCATCGTCGGCCTGATCATCCTCGCGCTGATCAACCCCCCTCTCACGACCCGCTCGGGCGATGTCACGACGGTCTTCGTCGTCGATGTGTCCGCTTCGTTGGGATCGTCGGTGAAAGCCGCCAGGGCTTGGGCCCAATCGGCCGCCGCCGAGGCGGGCGACGGCGAGTGGGCGGTAGTCGAGTTCGGCGGCGACGCCCGGGTCGGCACGCCTCTGGGCTCGGGCCCCTACCGCCCGGCCCGCGGAGTGGACGCGGAGTCGACCAACCTCGCCCGAGGCCTGCGGCTCGGAGAGTCGATGCTCACCGGGAAGACGAGGCAGAGGCTCGTGCTCGTCAGCGACGGGCGCGCCAACGCCGGCGACCTCCAAGCCGAGATCGACCGCCTCAAGGCGCTCGGCACGACGGTGGACGTGCGGACCGTCGGCGGCGAGGAGCGAGCCGACGCGGCCGTGTCCGGGATCGACCTTCCCGGCGCCGTCGGCGAAGGCGAGAGCTTCGAGGCGACGGTGGAGGTCATGTCCACGATCAGCGGCGACGTCACCGTCGAGCTGGAGGACGACAACGGCCCGATCGCGACGAAGACCGTCGAAGCGGCGCCGGGGATCAACCGCGTCACCTTCGAGGTGGGCCCCTCAGAGCCAGGCCTGCGGGCCCTGACCGCAAAGGTCGCGATGGAAGGCGACTCGGTCGACGAGAACAATGCGACGACGGGCGCGGTCAGGGTCGAGGGCCCGGCGAGCGTTCTCCTTGTCCAAGGCCGCGACGGCGCCGGCAAGACCGTCGCCGACGCACTCGAGTCCAAAGGCCTCGTCGTCGAGACCGTCCCTGTAGAGGATCTTCCCGGTCTTCAGGAGATCTCCGCTCACCGCGCCGTGATCCTCGCCGATGTGATGGCCTCGGACCTCGGCGACGAGAAGGTGGAGATGTTGGGGGCCTACACCCGCGACATGGGGCGCGGCCTGGTGACCATCGGCGGGACAAGCTCCTACGGCGCGGGCGACTACAGGGACACCCCGCTCGAGGCCCTGCTGCCCGTCGACAGCGAGCCCGAAGACGTCGAGCGCGACAGCCGGGTGGCCGAGGTTCTCCTGATCGACACATCGGAGTCGATGTCCGCCTGCCACTGCTCCGCCGGCGGAGAGATGCACGGAGGCGTCAACAAGACGGACATCTCGAAGGCGGCCGCGTTGCGCGCAATCGAGTCTCTCGACGAAGGCGACGAGGTCGGCCTGCTCGCCTTCTCCGGGTCGAGCAAGTGGGTCATCCCGTTGCAGGAGTCGCCCGACAGCCGGACCGTCGAGGAGGGTGTGGCCTCGTTGCGGCCCGCCGGCGAGACCTGGATCGCCCCGGCGCTTGAGAAGGCCGCTCAGGCGCTGCGCGAGTCGAGCAAGGAGGTGAAGCACATCATCTTGTTCACCGACGGCTTCACGGTGGAACTCAGTGACTCCCTCAGCTTCGGCGCCGGCTTCAGTCGGCTCGGCGACGACGACCTCCTCGAAGCCGTCAGGGCTCTCGCCGATGAGGGGATCACCGTGTCGGTCGTCGCCACCGGCGAAGTCCCCGTCGGGAGCCTCGAAGAGGCGGCTAAGGCCGGCAAAGGGCGTTTCTACCCCGGCCGCGACCTCGACGAGATCCCGGAGATCTTCGTCAAGGAGACCAGGCTCGCCGCGCGCTCCCTCATCAACGAGGGCGAGTTCTACCCCACGGTCACCTCCACGACCGCGGCCGTGCGCAACCTGGCGGCGTCGCCCGCGCTGCTCGGATACGTCGCGGCGAAGCCAAAGCCGACGGCGGACGTGCAGCTTCGCATAGGCGAGCTCGCCGACCCCCTGCTCGCCTCGTGGCGGGTCGGGCTCGGCAAGGTCACCTCGTGGACGTCCGACGGCGGAGGCAAGTGGGCGGCGCCATGGTCGGGGTGGGACGGCTACGCCGACTTCTGGTCGAACGTCGTCAGAGACACCTTCCCGCTGGAGGGCGCGGAAGGGCTGCAAATCGACGCCGACATCGCCGACGACGAGCTGACGATCACCGTCGAGAGCGCCGAGCCGTTGGCGCCGGGCGCCGACCCGACCGCCAGAGTCAGCCGCCCGGACGGGACGTCGGAGGAGGTCCGCCTCAATCGGGTGTCGGACCTCGAGTACTCGGCCGCCGTCCCCGCCAAGGAGGCCGGCGCGTATGCGGTCGGCGCGTCCGTGGAGACGGGCGACGGTGAGACGGCGGTCCTCTCGTCGATCGCGTCCCGATCCTTCTCCGCCGAGTACCTGCCGGGCCCGTCGGACCCCGACCTCCTCCGGAACCTCTCCGCCGCCACCGGGGGCCGGGGGGAGATCGACGCCGATCAGGCCTTCGACCCCGAGGGCCTTGAGGAGGGCGTCACGAAGCGGTCTTTTCGCTGGTGGTTCCTGTTGGCCGCCGCTTTGCTGTGGCCTGTTGACGTCGCTTTGAGGCGCCTCCGGCTAGTGGTGCGTCGATCAGAAGCAGGCCCGCCAGGGCCGCAGTCAGCGCCCCCGCCCACACCCACCACGTCATTGGCCGCACAAACACGCTGACCTCGGCCCCGTCCCCGTCGGGGAGGACACGCGAGACGGCCGCGATGACATCGACCGACGGGCCCGTGTGCAACGCGGGCTCGGAGACCGGGGTCGCCTGATCCTCATAGGCCCTGACCTCGGGGGTCAGGACCGTCCCGTCGCCCAACTCGAGCCGGGCCCGGGCGAAGACGTACCTCTCGGCCTCGCCGGCGTCGACGCCCAACATGGCGACCACGCGACCGCCGACCTCGACCGAGTCCCCCGGCGACATGACAGCGGTGTGCTCGTCGCCCATGGCGCCGCCGGCGGCGCCCGCGAGGATCATCGCCGCGCCCAGGTGAGCCAGGCGGCCCGCTAAGCGGCGGCCCCTGGGCCTGGCCCTTCCGATGTCCCACGCCAGGGCGCCGACCGCCGCCAAGGCGTGCGCGAGCAGGACCGTCGAGGCCGGGCCGGGGTTGGGGGCGAGCGAGGCGACCGCGACGCCGGCGAGAGCCGCTCCCAAGAAGTAGGCGGCGACGGCGAGGCGGAGGCGGCCCGCCCCCTTCCGCCTCGCTCGGGACGCGAAGGGCGCCGCTATCGCCGTCGCCAACGCGAAGGGGTAGGCGACGGCGGCGAAGTAGCCGGGGCCGACGATGATGCGCTTGCCGAGGGCCAAATGGGCGTACACCGGATAGGCCGACCCGATGAGCACAAGGGCGACAAGCGCCGTCGAGACGGCCCCGCCGACGAGAAGCCACATGTCCCGCCCCGGCCCCGCCCGCTCCCAGGCCTCGCCCCTGGGAACCCGCCGGGCGAGGGCGATCGACGCCGCGACGGCCACTGCGGTCGCGGTGAGGAGTATTCGCCCGACGGCCGGGCTCTCGGCGAAGGAGTGGATGGAGCCGACGACCCCCGACCGAGTCAGGTAGGCGCCGAGGATGGTGAGCGTGAACGGGACCGTCGCGGCGAAGGTGTTCCATCGACGCAGACGGCCCCGGCGGGCCCGCGATGTGTGCAGGAACGCGGTCGCGGCAAGCCACGGCATGAGCGCCGCGTTCTCCACCGGGTCCCAAGCCCAGAGACCGCCCCAGCCGAGCTCGACGTAGGCCCAGGCCGCCCCCGCCGCCATGCCGACGGTCAGCAGCACCCACGAGGGCAGAAGCCACCCGACGACCCGCCCGACCCGGGACCGGTCCACTTCGCCCCTGAGCGCGGCCTCGACGGTCAACGCCGCCGGGACCGCCAGCGCGGTCAACCCCAGGTAGAGGATCGGCGGGTGGAGCGTCATCGCCGGGTGTTGCAGGATCGCCGGGAGGCCCGCCCCGTCCACCGCCGGGATGTCCAACGTCTCAAACGGGTCGGCGACAAGGGCCGCGACGAGCAGGTAGCCGACCCCGGCGACCGCGATGACGGCCATCGCCGGCCGGCCCATCGGCGCCCGCCGCGCCGCCCACCACCCGACAGCGAGGGTCAGGGCCGCGTAGAAGAGCATCGACCCGTCCATGCCGCCCCACAACGCGGACAGGCGGTAGGGCCAGGGGGTGGCCCTGCTGGTCGTGTCCACGACGTAGTCGATCGAGAAGTCGCCGACGACCAGGGCGACGGCGAGCGCGACGGTCGAGGCCGCGGCGAGGAGAGCGGAGAGGCCGAGGAGGCGCCGGGCGACGACCTCTCTGAGGCGGGGGGCGCAACTCGCCGCGCCGACGACGATCGCCCCCCACAACGCCGGGAGCCCGATCGCGGCGGCGCTCACGAAGGCGTCTCCGGCCGGCGACTCGCCTAGCCGCGGCCCGGTCCCGCCAACTCCGCCAGCACCGAGAACTCGCCTTCGGAGTAGTCGATGGACGCGGCGACGGCTGCGGCCCGCAGGTCCGGCTCGGCTTGGCGCGCCAACTCCAGCTCGGCGGCGGGCGCGACCACACCGACCCGACTCACCTCCGCCCTCATCGAGACCTTGGCGGCCGACTTGGCCCGGCGCACCTCGCCGAGCACCCGACCCGCAACCTCAGCCACCCCGGCGTCCCCGACGCAACCCTCCAACTCGCGCGGCGCGGGCCAGGGAGAACGGTGCACCGTCCCCTCCCTCCACCAGCTCCACACTTCCTCCGTCACGAAGGGCAGGAACGGCGCGAAGAGGCGGAGGTAGACGCCCAGGGCAAGTTGCAGGGCCGCGTGAGCCGACGAGGCGGCGGGCCCCTCCCCGTAGGCGCGGGCCTTCACCAGCTCGACGTAGTCGTCGGTCCAACCCCAGAACGAAGTCTCCGTCGCCTCCAGGGCGCGGGTGTGGTCGTATTCCTCAAACGCGGCGCCGGCGGCTTCGACGACGGCCGCCAAGCCGGCCAACATCGAGCGGTCGAGCGGCTCGCAGATGAGGCTCGCGTCCACGTCGTCGTCGGTGAAGCCGAGGGCGAACCGGGACGCGTTCAGGATCTTGATCGCCAGCCGCCTTCCCACGCGGAGCTGCTCCTCCTCGAAGGCGGTGTCGGCGCCCGGCCGCCCTTTGGCGGCCCAGTAGCGGACCCCCTCGGCGCTGTAGCGGTCGACGTAGTCCAGAGGAGTCACGACGTTGCCTTTGGACTTGGACATCTTCTTGCGGTCCGGGTCGAGGATCCACCCGTTGATCGCGGCTGTCCGCCAGGGAAGCTCGCCGTGCTCGAAGTGGGACCGGACCAAGGTCGCAAACAACCAGGTCCTGATGATGTCGTGGCCCTGGGGGCGCATGTCCATAGGGAAGACCCGGCCCCACAGGTCCGGGTCGTCGTCCCAGCGCCCGGCGATCTGCGGGGTCAACGAGGAGGTCGCCCAAGTGTCCATGACGTCGGAGTCGGCGACGAACCCGCCCGGCTGACCGCGCCGGCTCTCCTCATGACCGGGCGGAGTGTGAGACGCGGGGTCGATGGGGAGCTGGTCGTCGTCGGGGACGATCACCTTGTCGTAGTCGACCTCGCCGTCGTCGTCGACCTCGTACCAGAGCGGGATGGGTACCCCGAAGTACCGCTGCCTGGAGATGAGCCAATCCCCTTGCAGGCCCTCGACCCAATGCCGGTAGCGGGCGCCCATGAAGCCGGGCGCCCAATCCAGCTCCGCCCCCCTCGCAAGGAGGGCTGCGCGCAGCTCGTCGTCGCGCCCGCCGTTGCGGATGTACCACTGGCGGCTTGTCACGATCTCGAGCGGGCGGTCGCCCTTCTCGAAGTGCTTCACCGGGTGGGTGATGGGGCGAGGCTCGCCGACGAGGTCCCCCGACTCGGCCAGCAGCTCCGCCGTCTTGCGGCGCGCCTGGTTGGGGAACAACCCGGCCAGCTCCGAGTAGGCCTTCACGCCTTCGCCCTCCAACCAGTCGGGGGGCTCTGTCTGGAACCTGCCGTCGCGCTGGATGACGGCCCTCGTCGGGAGGTCCAGCTCCCGCCACCAGGTCACGTCGGTCGTGTCGCCGAAGGTGCAGATCATCGCGGCGCCCGTCCCCTTCTCCGGGTCGGCCAGCTCGTGGGCGACAAAAGGCAGCTCCACGCCGAAGAGCGGCGAGACGACGCTTTCGCCGAACAACTCCCGGTATCGCTTGTCGTCGGGGTGGGCCACCAAGGCGACACAGGAGCAGATCAGCTCGGGTCGGGTCGTGTCGATGTGGACGGGCGAGCCGTCGGCCCTGCGGAAGGCGATCTTGTGATAGGCGCCGCCCTTCTCGCGGTCCTCCAGCTCGGCTTGGGCCACGGCCGTCTGGAAGTCGACGTCCCACAGGACGGGCGCCTCCTGGGAATACGCCTCGCCCCGCTCCAGATTGGCCAGGAAGGCCCTCTGGGAGACCCGCCTGCTGCGATGGTCGATGGTGGCGTAGGTGTGCGACCAGTCGACCGAGAGGCCGAGCGTGCGCCACACACCCTCGAAGACCTTCTCGTCCTCCTCGGTCAAGACGTGGCAGAGGTCGATGAAGTTGCGTCGGCTGATGTGGATCGGCGGGTCGTGCGGCTCTGCCGGGGGCTCGAAGCCGGGGTCGAACGCCAACCCGGGGTCGCACAGCACCCCGTAGTAGTTCTGGACCCGGCGCTCGGTGGGCAGGCCGTTGTCGTCCCAACCCATCGGGTAGAAGACCTCCATGCCCGACATGCGCCGGTACCGGGCGTGGGTGTCGGTCTGGACATACCCGAACACCGAGCCCATGTGCAGCGACCCGGACACGGTCGGCGGCGGTGTGTCGATCGAGAAGACCGCCTCCCGGGCCTTGGCGCGGTCGAAGCGATAGGCGGCGCCCGCCTCCCACAGGGCGTCCCACTTCGCCTCAAGGCCGTCGAGACTCGGTTTCTCGGGGATCTCTCGGCTCATGGGGCACCGAAGGCTAACCGCCGCGCGGCGCCGCCCGTCACCGGCCCATCGAGTAGAACTCGTCGTTGGGCCGCATCGACGTGAAGTTGGCCATCCGGTTGCTCATCCCGAACAACGCTGTGATGGCCGCGATGTCCCAGATGTCCTCGTCGTCGAATCCGTGGGCGTGAAGCGCCTCGAAGTCCGAGTCGTCGATCAGGTCGGAGTGGTGAGCGACCTTGAATGCGAACTCGAGCATCGCCTTCTGACGGTCCGCGATGTCCGCCTTGCGGAAGTTGATCGCCACCTGGTCGGCGACATGGCGGCTCTTGGCCCTGATCCGCAAGATGGCGCCGTGCGCCACTACGCAGTACTGGCAGTTGTTCTCCGCGGAGGTCGCCACGATGATCATCTCCCGGTCGGCCTTCGACAACCCGCCTTCCTTCTCGATGAGGGCGTCGTGGTAGGCGAGGAAGGCCCGCAGCTCGTCGGGTCGGCGCGCCAAGGCCGTGAACACGTTGGGCAGAAAGCCCGTGCGCTCCTCCATCTCCTTGTTGATCGCCTTGAGGTCGTCGGGGAGGTCGGCCGGGTCGGGCGCCGGGTATCGGCTGATTGGTTGGTCGCTCATCGGCCGATCATCGCACAACGAGCGGCGCTTCGCCGAGCCGGGCCCGGCTTGCCCGAGAGAGCGGCCCGGTGTAGGGTTTTCGGTACGACTCCTGTGCTCCGGAGCGCCGGTCATCGGAGCCCGCAACGGGGCCGGCTGATGTTTGGCGCTTAGGCAGGATTCGGCATTGGAGCGAGACGCCGGCCGGGAGGTCGGCGTTTCCCATCTCGCGGCGCCTCGATCTCCCCAAGGCGGGAAAGGTCGACGATGACCAACCCGACAACCGAGCCCGAGACCATCCACTTGGCGGTGCCGAAGGGGAGGACCGAGGAGGCGGTCACCGCGCTGCTCGCCGACGCGGGCATGCGGCTGCGCTCAGGCGGGCCCCGGGGCTACCGGCCCGTGGCGCCTGCGCCCGGCTACGAGGTGAAGCTCCTCAAACCGCAGAACATCGTCGAGATGCTCTCCGCCGGGTCCCGCGATGTCGGCTTCGCCGGGGCCGACTGGGTCGCCGAGAAGGGCGCTGACGTCGTCGAGCTTCTCGACACCGGCCTCAACCCCGTGACGGTGGTGGCGGCCGCCCACGAGGATCTCCTTGTCGACGGCGCCCTGCCCGACCGGAGGCTCGTCGTCGCCAGCGAGCTTGAGCGACTCGCCTCCGACTGGATCGACAAGAGCGGGTTGGACGCCGGCCTCGTGCACTCCTACGGCGCGACCGAGGTGTTCCCGCCCGAGGACGCCGACTTGATCGTCGACATCATGGCGACCGGAGAGACTCTCGCCGCCAACGGGTTGGTGGTCATCGACGAGTTGATGATGTCCTCGACCCGTCTCTACGCGGGCCGCCACGCCATGGACGCTCCCGGGAAGAAGGCCCGCATCGAGGACTTGGTGCTGAGCCTCCGATCGGTGCTTGAGGCGAGGGGGAGGGTCATGATCGAGCTCAACGTCGCAACCGACGACTTGGAGGATGTCATCGAGGCGCTGCCGTGCATGAGGGAGCCGACGATGGCCACCCTGCACGGCGAGGCGGGCATGGCCGTGAAGGCGGCGGTCCCCCGCGGGTCGCTCCCCGACCTGATCCCGGCGTTGAAGGAGAAAGGGGCCACCGACATCGTGGTCACCCGGCTGGAGCAGATCGTCCCGTGATCTCCGCCTACGCGCCTCCGTCGTTCGACTCCCCCATCGACCTCGACCTGTCCAAGAACGAGGGGGCGACGGGCCCCGCTTCTCGCTACCCGGACGCGAGCCGGCTCAGAGCGATCCTCGCCGGGAGGCTCGGCTTGGGCGACGACCAGGTGCTTGTCACCGCCGGAGGCGACGACGCCCTGCTCCGCTGCTTCCTCGCCAACGCGACCAGGCGCGTGGCGACCACCGCGCCCACCTTCGAGATGATCCCTCGTTACGCCGCCCAGGCGGGGGCCGAGCTGACCGAGGTCCCCTGGTGGGACGGCCCGCTCCCCGTGAGAGAGCTCGTCGCCTCGGGGGCCGACGTCGCCGTCGTGGCGTCGCCCAACAACCCCACCGGGAGCGTCGCCGACGAGACGGCCCTTCGGGCGCTCTCGGCGTCTTTTGACCTTGTCGTGCTCGACGCCGCCTACGCCGAGTTCGCCGAAGAGGACCTCACGGCGGCGGCGTTGCGGCTCGGCAACGCCGTGGTGGTCCGCTCCCTCTCCAAGGCCTTCGGGCTGGCCGGGCTTCGGGTCGGTTACCTGCTGGGCCCCCCGGCGCTCATCGCCGAGATCTCCCGCTACGGGAACCCCTACCCGGTGTCGAGCGTCTCGCTTGAGATGGCGGAGGAGGCGTTGGCCGGCGGATCGCCCGACTTGTCCGACGCGGCGAGGCGCCGCGAGTCGCTGGCCGCCCTGCTGGCCGAGCTGGGAGCTGCGCCCCTCCCCAGTCAAGCCAACTTCGTGCTGGCGACCGAGGGCGCCGACTGGCTGGTCCCGGCCCTCGCCGCCCTCGGCGTCGCCGCCCGGTCCTTCCCCGACAACCCGATTCTCGACGGTTGCGCCCGCATCACGGCGCCCCGGGACGACGCGGAGATGAGCCGGTTGGAGTCGGCCCTGCGAACCGTGTTGGCGCCCGACGCCCTTCTCTTCGATCTCGACGGGGTGCTCGCCGACGTCACCGGCTCCTACCGGGCGACGGTGATCGCCGTCGCCGCCGCTTTCGGCGTCGAGGCGACCCAGGCCGACATCGAGGCGGTGAAGGCCGAAGGCGACGCCAACGACGATTGGCGGGTCACGCAGCGGATCTTGAAGAAGTCCGGCGAGACCGTCCCTCTCGAGACGATCGTCGAGCGCTTCGAGTCGATTTACCAGGGCGACGGGGCGAGGCCCGGGTTGAAGGAGAACGAGCGCCCCCTTGTCGACCGGGAGACGCTGGCCGAGCTGGCCGAGCGATACCCGCTCGGGGTGGTCACGGGGCGCCCCCGAGGCGACGCCGACGAGTTCCTCGACCGACACGGCTTCAAGAGCTTGTTCGGCGCCGTCGTGACCCGGGAGGACGCCCCCTTCAAACCCGACCCGGCCCCGGTCCGCCTGGCTATGGAGCGACTCGGCGCCGCCGCGGCGTGGATGCTCGGGGACACCCGGGACGACCTCGAGTCGGCTCGGGCCGCAGGCGCCCTTCCCATCGCCGTCGGGTCGGCGGCGCCGGCCCCGGCCGCGATCGTCTTGGAGTCCGTCTCACAGATAAAGGAGATCCTCAGATGAGCAGAACAGCACAAACGCAGCGAGTCACCGGGGAGACCCGGGTCACGGTGTCGTTGGACCTCGACGGCGCGGGCGCGGCGACGGTCGACACCGGCCTCGGCTTCCTCGACCACATGCTCGACGCCCTGGCGAGGCACTCGGGGCTCGACCTCGAGGTCGCCGCCGAGGGAGACACCGACGTCGACGACCACCACACGGTCGAGGACTGCGCCATCGTCATCGGCGGCGCCTTCGGCGAGGCGCTCGGCGGCGCCGACGGGATCAGGAGGTTCGGGAGCGCATACGCCCCCCTCGACGAGGCGCTCGCCAGGGCCGTCGTCGACCTGTCATCGCGCTCATGGCCGGAGATCAACATCAGCTTCGCCCGCGACCGGATCGGCGACGTCGCCGCCGAGAACATCACCCACTTCCTCAGGACGCTCGCCGTCGAGGGCCGGATGACGCTGCACGTCGACGTCCTCCGCGGCGACAACGACCACCACAAAGCCGAAGCCGCCTTCAAGGCCGTTGCGCTGGCCCTGCGCGAGGCGACGGCGGTGGTGGGCGGCGGGGCCCCGAGCACCAAGGGGGTCCTTGGGTGAAGGTGGTCGTCGCGCCCACCGGCGTGGCCAACCTCGCCTCCGTCCGCGCCTGCTTCGAGCGGCTCGGCGCCGATGTGGCCATAGCCTCCTCGGTCGACGACGCGGCCTCCGCCGACAGGCTGGTCCTGCCCGGGGTCGGGGCGTTCGGAGCGGCCGCCCAGCGGCTCGCCGACGACGGCGTCAAGGACGTGATCCGTGAGCGGGTCGCCGACGGACGGCCGACAATGGCGATCTGCGTCGGCATGCAGCTTCTGGCCGAGAGCAGCGAGGAGACCCCCTCGGCCTCGGGGCTGGGCGTCATCTCCCAGAAGGTCACCGCCTTCGACGGCGGCCTCCGGGTCCCTCAACTCGGCTGGAACCGGGTCGAGGCCGGCCCCGGTTGCCGCTATGTGACCGACGGCTGGGCCTACTTCGCCAACTCCTACCGGCTCGTCTCCGCCCCGCCGTCGTGGGCCGTCGCCGTCACCGTCTACGGGTCGCCGTTCGTCTCCGCGTTGGAGCGGGGAGACGTCTTGGCGTGCCAGTTCCATCCCGAGTTGTCCGGCGCCTGGGGCGCCTCGGTGGTGGGACGCTGGCTCGACGGGACGGGGGGCGCGCGCTGATGGCGGTCCCAAGAGTCGTCCCCTGCCTCGACATGGACGCAGGCCGCGTGGTGAAGGGAGTCAAGTTCGGTGGCCTGAGAGACGCAGGCGACCCGGTCGAGTCGGCCGCCGCCTATCAGGAGCAGGGCGCCGACGAGATCGTCCTGCTCGACGTCTCGGCCACGCCGGAGGGCAGGGCCAACAACCTGGTTGTGGTGGCCGCGGTGAGGGTGGCTCTGTCGATCCCGCTCACCGTGGGCGGCGGGGTGCGCAGCACCGCCGACGCTGCGACGTTGCTGGAGGCGGGCGCCGACAAGGTGAGCGTCAACACGGCCGCGGTGGAGCGTCCGGGGCTGATCGGAGAGATGTCCGAGTTGTTCGGGGCGCAGTGCACCGTGGTCGCCGTCGACGCGGCGCGGGCGGGCGACGGATGGGAGACGGTCACTCACAGCGGCAAGACCTGGACCGGCCTGGACGCAGTCGCCTGGTGCACGACCGCCGAGGAGGCGGGCGCGGGCGAGATCCTGCTCACAAGCTGGGACCGCGACGGGACGAGGGTGGGGTACGACCTGGAGTTGGTCTCGGCCGTCGCCGCGGCCGTCGGCGTCCCGATAATCGCATCGGGAGGGGCCGACACGGCCGAGCACCTCGCCGAGGCGATCAAGGCGGGGGCGTCGGCGTCATTGGCGGCCTCGATCCTCCACGACCGCGACCTCACCGTCGGCGATCTCAAGGAGGGGATGGCGGCTGCCGGGGTCGAGGTGCGGCCGTGACCGAGGCGCCGCCGTGACCGAGGCGCTGTTGTGATCATCCCCTCGATCGACCTGGTCGGCGGGAACGCCGTCCAACTCGTGGGAGGCGAGCGTCAGGCAATCGACGCCGGAGATCCCCTCGACATCCTCGACAGGTTCTCCCGCGTCGGGGAGGTCGCCGTCGTCGACATCGACGCCGCCCGGGGCGAGGGCGACAACTCCGAGCTCATCGCTGAGATGTGCCGGCGGGCCAGGGTACGGGTGGGCGGCGGCATCCGGGCCGCGGAGCAGGCGCTGAGATGGCTGGACGCAGGCGCCGAGAAGGTTGTGATCGGGACGGCGGCGACCCCGGAGTTTCTCGGTCGACTGCCGAGCGACCGTGTGGTCGTCGCCCTCGACAGCCGGGACGGGGAGGTGCTCACCCACGGCTGGCGGGTGGGCGCCGGGCGGAGCCTCTTCGACGACTTGGAGCGGTTGCGCGGGCTTTGCGGCGGGTTCCTCGTCACGTTCGTTGAGCGCGAAGGGCGCCTGGGCGGGACCGATCTCGAGAGGGCCGCCCGGGTCGTCGAAGCCGCCGACGGCGCCTCAGTGACAATCGCCGGCGGGGTGACCACCGCCGACGAGGTGGCCGAGCTCGACAGGATCGGGGCCGACGCCCAAGTGGGCATGGCGCTGTACACAGGTCAACTCGATCTGGCGGAGGCGACGGCTGCGACGCTGACCAGCGACCGTCCCGACGGGCTCTGGCCGACGGTGGTCGTCGACGAGCACGGGGCGGCGTTGGGGCTGGCGTGGTCCGACCAGGACAGCCTCCGGGAGGCGCTCGACTCGGGGAGAGGGGCCTATCGGAGCCGGACGCGCGGGCTCTGGGTGAAGGGGGAGACGTCGGGGGCGACCCAGGAGCTGCTTGAGGTATCCATCGACTGCGACCGGGACGCCCTTCTGTTCAGGGTCCGCCAAGAGAAGGGGTTCTGTCATCTCGAGACGAGGACGTGTTGGGGCGAGGACGGCAGCCTGGGCCGGCTAGCCCGACGGTTGGGGCAGATTCGCGAGGAGAGGCCGGAAGGGTCGAACACGGTGAAGCTGTTCGACCAACCGGATCTGCTCGCCGCCAAGCTGGCGGAGGAGGCGGCCGAGCTCGCCTCGGCGGAGACCCGGGCCGAGGCGGCCCACGAGACCGCCGACCTCATCTACTTCGCGTTGGTCAAGGCCGCGGCGGCGGGAGCGACGCTTGAGGATGTCGCGTCCGAGCTGAGCCGGAGAGAGCTCCGCGTCTCCAGGCGCCCCATGAAATCCTAATGCTCTAGATTCGGTATACCGTAATGTGTGCATTGAGAATCCCGTGAGGCGGGTTGAGCCTCGGGAGGCGGCGACGACGCGCCGCAGCCCGGTCGACCCCGATGCCCTCCGCGACGTGATCCCGATAGTCGAGGACGTGAGGGCCCGCGGCGAGGAGGCGCTGCGCGAGCACTCGGAACGCTTCGGCGACATCGGGCCCGGCGAGCCGTTGACCCGGTCGAGGCAGTCCTTGGAGGAGAGCTTCCACAGCCTGCCGGCCGAGCAACAAGACGCGCTGCGACGAGTCGCGGGCCGGATCGAGGGTTTCGCCCGCTCTCAGCTCGCCGGCGTGGAGGATCTGTCGGTGGAAGTGCTCGGCGGGAGGGCAGGGCATCGGTGGGTCCCCGTCGAGTCGGTTGGCGCCTACGCCCCGGGCGGCAGGCACCCGCTTCCCTCCTCGGCGCTCATGACGGTCATCCCGGCCCGGGTCGCCGGCTCGACGACGGTCTGGGTCGCCTCGCCGCGCCCGACCGCCGCGACTTGCGCCGCCGCTTTCGTCGCGGGCGCCGACGGGCTCATCACTGCCGGCGGGGCTCAGGCGATCGCTGCCCTCGCGTTCGGCGCGGTCTCAGAGCCGTGCGACCTGATCGTCGGCCCGGGGAGCAAGTGGGTGACGGCGGCGAAGAAGCACCTGTACGGAGAGGTGGGGATCGACGGGCTCGCCGGCCCCAGCGAGATCCTGGTCATCGCCGACGACGGCGCCGACCCGGCGCTTGTGGCGGCGGATCTGCTGGCCCAAGCGGAGCACGACACGGCGGCGATCCCTTCGCTGATCGCGACGAGCGCCGCGCTCGCCGACCGGGTTGAGGCCGAGATCGCCCGGCAACTTGACGACCTCCCGACGGCGGAGACGGCGCGGGCGGCCCTGGGCAACGGATTCATCACAGTGGTGGGCGACTTGGGCGAGGCGGTCGGCATCTCCGACTCGCTGGGGCCGGAGCACCTCGCTCTTCATGTCTCCGACCCGGGCACGCTGGCCGGCCGGTTGCGGTCGTACGGGTCGGTTTTCACCGGCGCCGGGTCGGCGGAGGCGTTCGCCGACTACGGGGCGGGGCCGAACCACGTCCTCCCCACGGGGGGCGCGGCCCGCTTCCAGTCGGGTCTCTCGGTGCTCACGTTCCTCCGCGCCCCGACGTGGCTCCGTCTCGACGACCCCACACAGCTCATCGGGGACACCGCGCTCTTGGCCCGCCTCGAGGGGTTGGAGGCGCACGCCAGGGCCGCCCTGCTCAGGGGATCTCAGGCCTGACCTCATCACGGGTCCCCGTCTAATCACATTTGTGTCATTAGGGGGGTGTAGCCTGCGAACCGCCATGAGAGACCGGGCAGGCCATGCGGGGCTCCTCGAGGAGGTCGATGCTCTCGCCGAGCGATTGCGGGTCGCGACGACCCGGGAGGAGCGGAGGCGCCGAGGCCAGTTCTTCACACCTCCCAGGGTCGCTGCGCTCATGGCCGAGATGCTGGAGCCCGACAAGAGGCCGACCGCCCGCGTCCTCGACCCCGGGGCCGGAGCGGGCGTGTTGGGGATCGCGGCGGCGGCGACGCTTCTCGACCGCGGCGCCGAGTCGGTCCGCCTCACGGCCGTTGAGACGGCCCCGGCCGCGTTGCGCGCACTCAATCAATCTCTCTCGCTCGCCCGGTCGAGGCTGGGCCCAGACTTCAGTTTCGACATCGTCGACAAGGACTTCCTCGACTTCGGCGGCCTGACAGCGGCGAAGGCGGTCGCCGGTCAGGTCGACTATGTGATCTGCAACCCGCCGTACTTCAAGTTGTCGCCGTCCGACCGCCGGGGCGGGGCCGCCCCCAACATCTACGCCCGCTTCATGGAGGTCAGCGGTCAACTCCTCTCCCAGGGGGGTCAGCTCGTTTTCATCGTCCCGCGCAGCTACACGTCGGGCTTCTACTTCCGTCGTTTCCGGCGGAGGTTTCACAGTTCGATGACCGTCGGTGCGATGCACCTCTTCGAATCTCGGCGTGATGCGTTTAGACGCGACGGGGTGCTACAGGAGAATCTGATCATCGGTTGTGTCAAGGGACAGGCCGAGCAACCCGGCGACGTCCAGATCACGGTCTCTCACGACCTCGACGACTTGGGCGAGTCGCCGCCCCTGCTTGCGCCGCTGTCCCGGATCGTCGACCCGTCTGATGAGAACGCATGGGTGCTGGCGCCGGAGAGAGAGGACGACCTCGCCCTGCTGGAGATGATCGAGATGCTGCCGGAACGGCTCAGCGGGTTGGGCTTGGCGATCTCAACCGGTCCTGTCGTGCCCTTCCGCGCCCGCGAGTACCTGACCGACCTCGGAAGCGAGCGGCTGAGCATCCCCTTGCTCTGGCTCCAACATGTGCGTCGCGGCCGAGTTGAGTGGCCGCTGGGCGAGGGGCTTGCCAAGAGCGAAGGCCTTGCCGCCGAAGCGCCCGGCAAACTGCAGATCCCCGATCAGACCTGCGTGCTCCTCCGGCGCTTCTCGGCGAAGGAGGAGAGTCGCCGCCTGACCGCTGCCCCGCTTCTCAAGAGGACGCTCCCCGGTCAGTTCTTCGCCGTCGAGAACCATGTCAACGTCATCCTCGGAGTCGATAGGGAGATGAAGGAGGATGAAGCCGTCGGTCTGGCGACTCTCCTGAACTCGGGGGCCTACGACCGTTACTTCAGGATCCTCAACGGCAACACGCAAGTCTCCGCCACGGAGATCCGAGGGCTCCCCTTCCCGCCCCTTGATGACATTCGCCTGATCGGGGAGAAGGTGCGTCTGGGCGACGACGGCGAGGCCGCGGTTGAGGAGGCCCTTCATGGGAATGGGACCGGCCCGGCGACCCGGGGCCGCTCTACCCCACCACCCGCATCCAGCCTCGAGGGTCGGGCGACTCCCCGTGTTGGATGGCGGCCACCGCGTCGTAGAACAGCTTCGCCACCGGGCCCGGCTCGCCGTCGCCGACCGTGACGGTCCTCCCCCGATACCCCAGGCTGCCCACGGGGGTGATGATCGCCCCGGTGCCGACCGCCAGGATCTCGGTGACCCGCCCGCTCTCGATGCCCCTCATAACGTCCTCGATGGCGAGAGGGTGCTCCGAAGCCGTCAGGCCCAGGTCGGGCGCCAACTCAAGGATCGAGCGACGCACGATCCCGGGGAGGATCGTCCCGTCGAGCGGCGGGGTCAGCAAGGAGCCCCGGTCGACCACGAACACGTTCATCCCGTTGAGCTCCTCCAGGTAGCGGTGCTCGCGGGCGTCGAGCCAAAGCACCTGCTCAAAGCCCATCTCGCGTGCCCTCTCCTGGCCGTCGAGGCCCGCCGCGTAGTTCCCTCCGGTCTTCGCCTCCCCCACACCGCCCACAGCCGCCCTCACCTGAGACTCCTCAACCATGATCGGGATCGCCTTGAAGCCCCCGCTGAAGTAGGGGCCGACCGGCGAGGCGATGACGAAGTAGAGGTGCTCCGACCCCGAGCTGACCCGCAACGCGGCTTCGGTCCCGATGATCGCCGGCCGCAGGTAGAGGGCGCTGCCCCGCCCCCGCGGCACCCAGGCCCGCAGCTCTCCGACCAACGCCTCTATCGCGGCGAGCTGGGTCTCCTCAGCGATCTCAGGCATGCGAATGCGACGCGCCGACGCGTTGAGCCTCCGGGCGTTCAGCTCGGGCCGGAACAGGGCGACCCGGCCGTCGGCCCAGCCGTAGGCCTTCATACCCTCGAACACCTCGACGCCGTAGTGGAGCGCCTTCGCCGCCGGGGACAACTCCAGCGGGGCGGTCGCCGTCACGATCGGCTGCCGCCAGCCGCGCTCCGCGCCATGCTCCATCCGCACCATGAGGTCGGCCAACGTCGTCCCGAACCCGAGAGGCGGCTCCAGAGCCGCCCTCGCCTTCTCCGCGTCCGAGGACGCCTCGATCTTGACAATCGCGCTCACAGCCGCCGCATGCTAAGGCGGCGATGCCGGACAGCGAAGACCGCGCTCACATGCTCCGCCGGTAGCGACCGCCCACCTCGTAGAGGGCGCGGCTCATCTGCCCGAGTGAGGCCGACTTCGCAGTCTCCATCAACTCGGCGAACAGGTTCTCTCCCCTGGACGCGGCCCGCTGAAGCGACCTGATCGCCTCACGGGCGGCGGCCCTGTTCCGGTCCTGGAAGGCGCGGAGGCCCGCGATCTGGCGGTCCCTGACCTCGGCCGAGGGCCTGATGAGCTCGGCGGGGGCCGCAAAAGGCGAGCCCTCCGGGGAGAGGAACGTGTTGACGCCCACTATCGGGTACTCGCCCGACTCCTTCCGCTGCTCGTAGCGCAGCGACTCCTCTTGGATCTTGGTGCGCTGGTACCGCCGTTCCATGGCGCCCAGCACTCCCCCTCGGCTGCTGATCCTCTCCAGCTCGGCCAACACCGCCTCCTCCACCAGGTCGGTCAGCTCCTCAATGACGAAGCTGCCCTGGAGCGGGTTCTCGCTCTTGTTGAGGCCGAGCTCCCGGTCGATGATGAGCTGGATCGCCATCGCCCTGCGAACCGACTCCTCAGTAGGCGTCGTTATCGCCTCGTCGTAAGCGTTGGTGTGCAGGCTGTTGGCGTTGTCGAAGAAGGCGTACAGGGCCTGGAGCGTCGTCCTGATGTCGTTGAAGCCGATCTCCTGGGCGTGGAGCGACCGGCCCGAAGTCTGCACATGGTATTTCAGCTTCTGGGACCGCTCATCACCCCCGTACCGGCCCCTGATCGCCTTGGCCCAGATGCGACGGGCCACCCGGCCGATCACCGCATACTCGGCGTCGACGCCGTTCGAGAAGAAAAACGACAGGTTGGGGGCGAAGTCGTCAATGTCCATCCCCCGGGCCAGGTAGTACTCGACGTAGGTCAGCCCGTTGGCCAGCGTGAAGGCAAGCTGGGTGATCGGGTTGGCCCCCGCCTCGGCCATGTGATACCCGCTGATCGACACCGAGTAGAAGTTGCGGACCTCGTTCTCAACGAAGTACTCCTGGATGTCGCCCATCATCCTGAGGGCGAACTCCGTGGAGAAGATGCAGGTGTTCTGGGCCTGGTCCTCCTTGAGGATGTCCGCCTGCACCGTCCCGCGCACCTTCGACAGGGTCTCGGCCTTGATTCGCTCGTAGTCCTCGGCGGGCAGCACCTGGTCGCCGGTGACGCCGAGAAGGCCCAACCCGGCGCCCCCAGGAGGCGGGTCGCCGCGATAGCGCGGGCGGGGCCTGTCCCCGTAGATTTCAGAGATCGTCGCCTCGACCTCGTCCCACAGGCCGTTCTCGGTGATGTGGGCCTCACACGCCTGGTCGATCGCCGCGTTCATGAAGAAGGCCAGGATCATCGGGGCCGGGCCGTTGATGGTCATCGACACCGAAGTCGACGGATCGGCGAGGTCGAAACCGGCGTAGAGCTTCTTGGCGTCGTCCAAGGTGGCGACCGAGACGCCGGAAGCGCCGATCTTGCCGTAGATGTCGGGCCGCTCGCCCGGGTCCTCGCCGTAGAGGGTCACGGAGTCGAAGGCGGTGGACAGCCGTTTCGCCGACATCCCCGACGCCAGGTAGTGGAATCGGGCGTTGGTCTGCTCCGGCGAGCCCTCCCCGGCGAACATCCGCGTCGGCGCCTCCTCGACCCGCCTGAACGGGAACACCCCGGCGGCGTAGGGGAACTCGCCCGGCACGTTCTCTTGGAGCAACCACCGCAGGCGATCGCCCCACGACCGGTAGCGGGGCGTGGCCACCTTGGGGACACGAGTTCTGGACAAGGTCTCGTGACGGAGCGAGACCTTCGCCTCCCCGACCCGGGCGGGGTGAGCGCGCTCGTCGCCCGAGTACGCGGCGACCATGTCGTCCCAACTTTCGAGGGCGCGCAGGTTCTCCGGCGCCACGGCCTCCCGGGCAGCCGCCACCTCACGGGAGAGGTCGGCCTCGACGGCCTCGTCTGCGCCGACGAGCCGATACAGGCCCTCGGCCGCGGCCGACTGCCGCTCCGCCCACTCGTCGTATCGGCGGACCTCCTCCGCGATCTCGGCCAGGTACCGGGACCGTTCGGGCGGGATGACCACCTGCTTCGCCTCATGGTCGACGGGCAAGTCGAGCGACGACTCCATGCCGAGCGCCGAGACGAGCGCCTTGTAGAGGAGGTTGACGCCGGGGTCGTTGAAGTCGGACGCCGTCGTCGGGAAAACGGGGAGGTTCTCGTCGTCGGCCCGGGCGCCGCCCCGGCCCCGCCTCAATTGCTCACGGACGTCGCGGAGCGCGTCGAGGGCCCCTTCCTTGTCGGCCTTGTTGATGACGATCAGGTCGGCGAAGTCGAGCATGTTGATCTTCTCCAGTTGGGTCGCCGCCCCGTACTCCGGGGTCATCACATACACCGCGACATCGGAGAAATCGACGATCTCGGTGTCCGACTGCCCGATCCCCGACGTCTCCAGGATCACGAGGTCGAACCCCGCCGCCTTCACCGTGTCGACGGCCGAGCGCACATGAGGCGAGAGAGCCAGGTGCGGACGGCGGGTGGCGAGCGAGCGCATGTACACCCTCGGGTCGGGCAGCGAGCTCATCCTGATGCGGTCGCCCAGCAGGGCGCCGCCCGACTTCGGCTTGGACGGGTCGACGGAGACGACGGCGAGCCGAAGGTCGGCGAAATCCAGGAGGAGCCTCCTGACCAGCTCATCGACCAGGCTGGACTTGCCCGACCCCCCGGCGCCGGTGACGCCCACGACAGCCGCATCGGAGGCGGCCGCCAGCGACCCGACCTCGTCGAAGACGCCCCTCTGCGCCTCCTCCGCGCCCTCGGCCGCGGAGATCAAGGCGGCGACGGCGGAGCGATCGTCAACGGTCAGTTGGGACAGGTCGAAGTCGCCGGCGCCCTGTCCGCCCGGGAGGCCGGCGCCGCGGGCGGCGGGGAAACCGCACCGGGACAACATGTCGGACACCATCCCGTCGAGCCCCAACCTCCGCCCGTCGTCGGGCGAGTAGATGCGAGCGACCCCTCGCTCGGCCAGCTCGTCGGCTTCCGAGGGGAGGATGGTCCCGCCCCCGCCGCCGAATATGCGGATGTGGCCGGCGCCCCTCTCCACAAGGAGATCGCGCAGATACGGGTAGAACTCCATGTGGCCCCCCTGATAGGAGGTCACGGCGACGGCGTGGGCGCCCTCGTCGATGGCGGCTTCAACGATGTCGAGGCCGCTGCGATTGTGACCCAGGTGGATCACCTCGGCGCCGGCCGCTTGGAGAAGGCGGCGGAAGATGTTGATCGAAGCGTCATGACCGTCGAACAAGGCGGTGGCCGTCACGAAGCGGGCCTTGTGCGTCGGGTTGGGTGCTTGCTCGGAGGTGCTGGTCATCACGCCTGGTCTGCGGCCGCCCGGGGACAGGCGCGACTGTACCGCCCGGCGCCCCCCGCCGCGCCCGTCGGGAGCGCGACGGGCTACTAGCCTCGTCGGCCGATGAGAAGCCGGGTTCGCGGCCGACGGCCGATCGCCGCGCCAGAGACATGAAGCTCAAGCGGGCCGGGCGCGCCCTTGGCGGCGCAGTCGCACTCGTAGTGCTGGAGGCGGCCTACGCGGTGCTCCGCCCCGCCCCCGACCTGCCCGAGTTCGACCCTTCCGGCGAGTTCGGCGACCCCGACGACCCCGAGCTTCGCGTCGCCGTGCTCGGCGACTCCTCCGTGACCGCCCCCGGAGTCGCCGGTCCCTCCGAGATCTGGGTTAGTCGCGTCTGCGAGCGACTGAGCGCCGGTCGTCGCGTCGCCCTCAAGTCGCTCGCGGAGGGCGGGTCGACGGCCGCCGACCTCATCGCAGACCAGTTGCATGCCGCCATCGCCTTCCGGCCCGACCTGGTCTTCGTCTCCGTCGGCGCCAACGACGTGATCAAAGGAGCGACCAGGGCGGCCTTTGAAGAGAACATGGACCGGCTCATCGGCGACCTCGCCGCCACAGGCGCCCAGGTTGTGCAGAGCGGCGTCGGTTACCTCGGCACGATCCCCCGCGTGCACCCGCCTCTGAGCGCCCTGCTGGAGCGCCGGGCCCGCGCCTTCGACCGGATCCACCGCCGGGTGGCCGAGAGGCACGGCGCCGTCGTCGTCGCCCACCGCCAAACCGACCGTCGTCGGTGGCGCGTCGACCCTGAGCTGTGGGCCGCCGACCTGTTCCACGTCAGCGCGGCGGGTCACGCCCGTTGGGCGGAGACCACTTGGCGTACAGTGGAGCCGTTGGTCAGGGGCGCGGGCACTCCCTGACCCCGGTCTCGACGGCGAGCAGGTCGACGCGCTGGTCGTGGTCGAGGACGGGGACCGACTCGACCAAGGCGGCGTTGACCGTCACCCCGACAACCGCCGCGTCGGCGCCGCGCTCGGCGAGGATCCGGTCGTAATAGCCGCCGCCGCGCCCGACCCGGGCGCCGCCCGCGTCGAAGGCGACCCCGGGGACCAGGAAGACGTCGATCTCGCGGGTGGGGACGGTCGCCCCTTGGCCGATCGGCTGCTCCATCCCGAGCCGATGGGTCTCGCGCGGGACCGCCCGGTCGCGAAACGTCACTTCCCCGCCCGGCTCCAGGCGGGGCAGCACCCACCGCCAGCCGGGCAGCGCATCGAACAGGGGCGTGACATCGACCTCGTCGCGCATGGCGAGATACGCCGCAGCCGTCCCGGGGAGCCTTGCGGACAACCAGGCGAACAGGCCCGAGACAACCAGGCGACCCGTCGCCCGAGGCGGGGGCGGGCGTCTCTTAGCGGCGTCCCTGATCTCTTGTTTGCCCACATCCGCCAGGGTAAAGGGCGGCTACGCTCGACGCATGAGTTGGATCATCGTCGTGCTGCGCAGCCTCGTCACATGGTCGGCGGGCGTGCTGGCGACGATCGTCCTCGCCCCCGTGGTCATCGTCGTCGCCCTGTTCAACGACACCTCGCCGTGGATCGACAAGGTGATCCGCTTGTGGAGCCGGACGTGGCTGATCGCCTCCAGGTCGCCGCTGACGGTGGAGGGCGGGGAGCACATCGACCCGCGCCGGTCGTATGTGGTCGTCTCCAACCACATCTCGACCCTCGACATCATGATCTGCCTGTTGGCGGCGCCGATCCCGATCAGGTTCCTGGCCAAGAAGGAGTTGTTCAGAGTCCCGCTCCTCGCCCAGGGGATGAGGGCGGTCGGCGTCATCGAGGTTGATCGCTCGGCGCGCCGGGCGGCGCACGCCGGGGTGAACAAGCAGGCCAAGGCGCTGATCGATAAGAAGCGGAGCCTGATCATCTACGCCGAGGGGACCCGCCCCCGCGACGGCGTCATGAAGAGCTTCAAGAAGGGCGCCTTCACGATGGCCATCGCCGCGCAACTCCCCGTGCTGCCCATGACGATCCACGGCGCCTTCGAGTCGATGCCGCCGGGTAAGCCGTGGGTGTTCGGCGGGCCCGTGAAGGCCGTCGTCGACCCGCCCATCGAGACGACGGGGATGGACGGGTCGGGCACGAGCGCACTCCGTGATCAGGTGTTCGACATCATCTCCACCCGGGTCCGGGAGATGGGCGGACGGGTGGGGCCCGCCGCCTGAGAGGGCAGCCGCGAGGCGACAACCCGGCCGCGAGGCGACGACGCGTCGGCTGAGCGCACGGCGGGCTTCTTCGGGAATCTTCGAGGCGGGGACCCGGCGAACCCGAATCTGTCACTCGCCCCGGATAGGTTGAGGATCATGTTCGATCCACAGTCACATCCGTCGGGCGAGCCCGTCGTCGACGACACGGTCGACGGGGCGGGGACCTACGCGAATCTGTCAGAGGCCTCCGATACGTTGGCTGACATGACGAAATCCAAGTCGCATCAATCGGGAGAGCCGTCCATCGACGACATGGTGGGCGACGGACCGGGGACCCACGCGAATCTGTCAGACCCTGTAGATACGTTGGGGGACATGTTCGATTCGCAGCCGCACCAGTCGGGAGAGGCGTCCCTCGACGTCATCGCCGGCGAGAGGTCGGGGACCTACGCGAACCTGTCGCTCGCCCTGGACAGGTTGAGGAGCACGCTCGACTTCGACTCCGATCCCGACGTGAGGCTGCTCCCGGTCGTGACCTCCCCGGACGCGGCGGCCCACTGGCATAAGGCCTATCCGGCCGGGAGGCCGGCCCGTCAGCTCCTGCCCGACGACTTGGAGCAGACGCCTCCCGGCCCGACGCTCGCCGAGGCCTTGTCGAAGGTCGACTTGATGCGGCTCAACGGACACGACGTGGTCCGTTACATGCAGTCGGCCGCCCGCATGGAATCTCACTACGCGGCGATGCGCCTGGCGGCGGTCGCCGAGGTCACGCTCTGCCCGGGAGGCAGCCCCGACGACGACGCCTCCCGGATGATCCACGACAAGTGCTTCGCCTCCTCCGAAGTTGCCGCGGCGTTGAGCCTGACCGAGAGAGCCGCCGACAACATGGTGAGCCACGCCGTCAGCCTCGCAGAACGCGTCCCCGCGGTCCGCGACGCCCTGCACGCCGGGCTGATCGACTCCCGCCGGGCGCTGGTGATGGGAGACGAGACGATCAACGTCGGAGCCGACACCGCCCGTGCCCTCATCGACGAGATCATGGCCGACGCCCCGGATCTGACCACCGGCCAGCTCCGCCGGCGGCTGCAACGGTCCTGCCTCCAAGCAGAGCCCGAAGCCGCCAAAGCCCTCTACGAGGAGGCCGTCGCGGAGAAGAAGGTGGTCCGGTGGGCCAACCTCGACGGGACCGCCGACCTCTGCGGCGTGCAGCTGCCCCCCGACCAAGCCGGCAGGGCGTACGACAGGATCAACCGGCTCGCCCGAGCCCTGAAAGAAGAAGGAGACGGCCGCCGCCTCGACCAGCTCCGCGCCGACGTCTACCTGGATCTGCTCACCGGCGACATCGCAACACGCCGGCAAGGCACAGTTGACCTCGTCGTGGACCTGACCACCCTGGCCGGGCTCAACGACAACCCCGGAGAGCTCGCCGGGTACGGGCCGGTGACCGCCGACGTCGCCCGCAAGGTCGCCGCGGAGAGCGTTGAAGCCGAATGGAGATACACCGTCACCGTCGACGGGGCGCCGGCCCACGTCGGGACCACCAGCAGAAGGCCCACCGCCTCGATGAAACGGCTCGTGCAAGCCAAATACCGCACCTGCGTCTTCCCGGGATGTCGTATGCCGTCCACCCAATGCGACCTCGACCACCGGGTAGCCGTCGCAGACGGAGGCGCCACCGAGCTGTGCAACCTCACGCCCCTCTGCCGGAAGCACCACATCGCCAAACACGAAGCCGGATGGGCCTACACGGTCAACGGCAACCAAGTCGAATGGGTCAGCCCAACCAGCCACACCTACCAGACCAGCGGAAGAGCGCCGCCCTGAACTGAGCCGCACTTCCCCCGACCACCCACCAGACACACGACCCGAGCCAAGACTTGATGAACGCCACCCACACAGCCGTCCGCAGCGGGGGTCAGTCGTAGACGCCGGCCAGGAACGCGCCGCCCTCGACCACCACACACAGGTAAGCGCCTGCCGAGGTGACGATCTGATAGCGATCAGCGTCGCCCTCACCCTCCCACCAACGGCCGGTCAACCGCCACGGCCCGCCCCAGGTGAGCACCGGCGACCAACGAGAGCCGACACGGAGCCGGGTCGGCGCCTCCCCGTTCCACTCCAAGCCGACCCGCTCAAGACGCGGCGGGGCCAGGGCCGGGCTCGGCGCCGGGAGGGCCCCGGGCCAGGGCGCCTCCACATCACGCTCACAAGCGGTCTCCGACTCGCCCCACCTCGACCACGTCACCCTCTCCGCCGGCATGCGACCGCCCTGGGCGGCGCTCCGCAACACCTGGTCGGGGCCGACCAGCGCCTGGGCCCTCGCCAGCGCCCTCTCGGCCTCGACGACCGAGGCCTCGTCCCCCGACACGCTG
>Ga0209681_1000035_pt1 | contig 39807 bp, 43 predicted proteins | sample WorMetLIZISLAND2_3_FD_187416 | JGI IMG/M metagenome (GOLD analysis project Ga0209681, IMG submission 187416) | Marine gutless worms symbiont microbial communities from Max Planck institute for Marine Microbiology, Germany - Olavius clavatus LIZARD... ... | reverse complement strand
CGCTGCACCGGATCGCTCAGAGTCGTGAGGAGTTGAGCGCGATCTACGCCAGCCGAGCCAGCGCATGATCGCAGCTCAAGGGGCGGCGCACTTTCCGGACACGAGCTCGCCGGGCTCATATCGCATCACTTCGAATCCCCCTGATCGCATCTCGGCCCTGAACAACAGCGGATACTCAAGATTCCCGAAGCTGCTGCGAATCACATTTGAGTCGTCGTTGATCGGCGGGTGAAGCTGGAAATTCCGGCTGACCTTCCCGACTCTCCGAAGCTCGTACCAACCGCCGACCACCTCCCGGAAAGCCTCATCCCTGCGTGGGCTCACCGCCCAGACACGGCATCTGGGGACTCCCCGAGGCGGCCGCTCGTCCCACAGCACTAGGAAGAGGTGGGGGACGTCGTCAAATGCCGAGAGATCATCCGGCCTCCTTGCCGTCTCAGAGACTCTCCCGGACGGCGCGCACCCGTTGAACCTCGGCTTGTCGATCGCGCTCCAGGCGTTCGCCGCCTTGACATCGGAGCCGTCCTCCAGGTCTGGCCCTTTCCGCCTGACTAGCCCGGGAATCCCCGTGAGGAGACTGACGAGAATCTCCGATGTGGACTTAGTGTCCGACGGGACCGTGTGCCCCGTCTTTTCGGCGTAGGACATGAACTCCCGAAACGCGCGGTAATGCAGATCCAACAGCTCCTTGGCCAAGCTTGCGCCGAACTCGCTCCGGTTCATGGTGGTGGGTCTACTCATGGACGTCCTCGGCCCAGCCTCGCCGAAGCATCGGGACCCGTCAATGTGGGCGAGCGGGACTGACGCTATTCTCCCCGGCCAACCCGCCGGAGAGAGCCGAGGCAGGGCAAGCGTCGCGCGCTGTGCCCCTGTTGCAGCCGCTCATCGGTTGAAGGCGGCCGGCGGACGGAGGAGACGCCTCATGAGAGTGGAGAGAGTTGCGGTCACGGGAGGCTCGGGGAAGGCCGGGCGAGCCGTCCTCGAGGATCTGAGGGCTCAAGGTCTCAAGGCTGTCGACATCGACATCGCCGCGTCTGCTCATCCCGACGAGCCGACGCTTCTCGTCGACCTGACCGGGCTCGGCCCGACCATCGAGGCGCTGTCCGGCTTCGACGCCGTGGTCCACCTGGCCGCAATCCCGGCGCCGAACATCCTGACGCCCGCCGAGACCTTCCGAATCAACACAATCTCGACCTACAACGTGTTCACCGCCGCTGTGCGGCTCAACCTCAAGAAGGTCGTGTGGGCGTCGTCCGAGACGCTGATCGGCCTGCCCTTCGACCGCGCGAGGCCCCGATATGCGCCGATCGACGAGAACCACCCGAGGCTGCCCGAATCCCACTACGCGCTCTCGAAGCTCGTCGGCGAGGAGATGGCGGCCCAGTTCTCCAGATGGTCGGGCAGGTCGTTCGCGTCGCTGCGGATCTCCAACATCATGGAGCCGGACGATTACGCGAGGTTCCCGACGTTCTGGGACGACCCGACGCTGCGGGCCTGGAATCTCTGGAGTTATGTGGACTCCCGGGATGTGGCTCAGGCGGCCCGGCTCGCGCTCGTCGGCGAGATCCCCGGCACCGAGGCGTTTCTGATCGCGGCGGCGGACACCTGCATGACGCAGACAAACGAGAGGCTGCTCGCCGATGTCTACCCCGACGTCCCCGTCACCGGCCCGGTTGCAGGACACACCACCCTTCTGGCCATCGACAAGGCGAGGGAACGGCTCGGCTACGAGCCCAAGCACTCCTGGCGAGATCACATCTCCGGCTGAGTCAGGCCCAGGGCGCGGTTGTTCGCGCTTCGCGCCGCCAAGTGGCCGCTCCCCGGTCAACATGACCCTTGACATCCGTCGAACGTGTGTTCTATCATCGACCGTATGCGCGCTCCGGGTGCGGCACAGACGACTCTGGGCCTCGGGGGCGCCGACTCTCCGGTCGGGCGTCCCGCCGAGAACGGGGAGGTGTTCACACGCCGCTGGGTCGTCGACCTCATCCTCGATCTCTGCGGCTACACGGCCGACCGCGACCTCGCTCGTTTGCAGGTTGTCGAGCCGGCGTGCGGGGCGGGGGCGTTCCTCGGGCCGATCATCGATCGCCTCATCGCCTCATGTGAGGGATTCGGTCGCGACCTTCTCGAAGCCCGACACGCAATCCGGGCTTTCGACCTTCTCCCCGAAGCCGTGGCGGCAAGTCGCCGCCTGATCGAAGACCGCCTCGTCGGCTCCGGCGCCGACCCCGCCGATGCGAGGCGCCTCGCTGAGTCGTGGACTCGGCAGGCCGACTTCCTCCTCGCCGACCTCGGCGACCTGGAGGCGGACCATGTGGGCAACCCGCCCTACATCAGACTCGAGAACCTCCCGCCGGGCCGCAACGCTGCCTACCGCGAGGCATGTCCCGCCATGAGAGGGCGCAGCGACATCTTCGTCGGGTTCATCGAGCGGAGCCTCCGGTTGCTGCGGCCGGGCGGGGCCCTGGGATTCATCGTCGCCGACCGTTGGATGAGGAATCAGTACGGAGCGGCCTTGAGGAAGCTCGTCGAGGACGAGTTCGCGGTCGAGGCCGTCATCGAGATGCACGATGTCGAAGCCTTCGAGGCGGCTGTCGCCGCCTACCCGGCGATCACCCTCATCCGCAAGGCTGAGCAGAAGCGCGCTTTGGTCGCCTCGACCACCAGCGAGTTCGGCGAGAACGGGGCCGACGCCTTGCGCGAGTGGGCGGGCCGCGCCTCGAGCGGGCGGCTTGAGGCGCCGTCGGTGAGGGCGGCTTGGCTCACGGGCTGGCCCCGCGGAGGCGGGTCGTGGCCCTGGGGCGACCCGGAGCATCTTGCGCTCATCGCCGAATTGGAGAGCCGTCTCCCGCCGCTGCAAGGCCCCGACACCGGGACCCATGTCGGGATAGGGCTCGCCACGGGCGCAGACGACATCTACCTGACCGCGGACCCCGACCTTGTCGAGCCCGAGCGCCTGCTCCCGATGGCGATGGCGAGAGACCTGGCCGGCGGGGAGATCCGATGGTCGGGCACATACCTCGTCAACCCCTGGAGCGACGACGGCCTCGTCGACCTCGGCGACTGGCCGCGCCTCGGGGCCTACCTCGAGAGCCACGGCGACCGGGTTCGCATGCGGCACACGGCGAGGAAGAACCCGAGCCAGTGGTACAGGACGATCGATCGCGTCACGCCCGGGCATGCTCGAGCGCCCCAAGCTGCTGCTCCCCGAGATGAAGGCGGCCGCCCACCCCGTCATCGACGAGGGCCGGCTCTACCCCCACCACAATCTCTATCACATCACGTCGACCGGATGGGATCTCGAGGTCCTCGGCGGCCTTTTGCTCTCCGACCTGACGAACCTGTTCGTCGGCGCCTACTGCGTGAAGATGCGCGGCGGCAGCTACCGGTTCCAAGCACAGTATCTACGACGGGTCCGAGTGCCTCGTCTCGACGACGTCGGCGCCGCCGACCAACGCTCCCTTGCGCGTGCGTTTCGAGATCGCGATGTTGGGGCCGCCGCCGCCGCCGCCGCCGCGGCGCTGAGATCGTGCGGCATCAGTCTCCGTCCGGGGCCCCGCCGGGACCCGCCCGCCATCTAGTCGAGCGCCCTCAGCGACTCTCGGGCGGTCGCCTGTACCTCGGCCACCCCGGAGGCTGCTATCCGACGCAGCTCGGCCCGCGGGAGTAGGCGGCGCCGACGAGTGATCGCCCCGCTCTACGGGCGTTCCCGCCTCATCTCCCCAATTGGTCGCAGCGGGAAGCCCGTCTCGCCTTGGATGATCTCGGCCCGGCCCCCGACGCCGTACCTCAGGCGCCCTCAGCGCCCAGCTCGACGAGCAGCGCTCTCACGCGACGCTCAATCTCGTCCCGGATCGGCCGCACCCCCTCGATCGGCAGGCCTGCGGGGTCGTCGAGGCGCCAATCGACATAGCGCTTCCCGGGCAACACCGGGCAGGCGTCCCCGCACCCCATGGTCACAATCACATCCGCGGCGCCCAGCGTCTCGTCGGTCCAGGGTTGCGGCCGGCGCCCGGCGATGTCGATCCCTCTCTCCAGCATCGCCTCGACGGCGACAGGATTCACCTGATCGGCCGGGTCGGAACCCCCGGAGTAGACGGCGACACCCCCGCCGGAGAGCTCTCTCATCAAGCCTGCCGCCATTTGGGATCGCCCCGCGTTGTGGACACACAGGAACAACACACTTGCCATGCGGCCCATGGTGGCAGGGTGCCGCCGGTTGGTTCTATTGCCGCGCCGGGCCGACGGGTTGCCGGCGGGCGGGCTTGGAGCCCCCGCCGTCGGGAGACCCGACCGATGCGGACGGCGCCGCAGCGGCGTCTCGCCTATCCGACTGTCTCTTGAGCCACGGCGGGATGATCGGACGATCGTTGAGCGCAGGCGTTGATGCGAGGTCCTCGATCGCCTCGAGCCTCAGCTCCACCCGCATGCCCAACGCCCATGCCAGGTCGGCCAGTGTCGTGAGCGTCAAGTTCCGCCTACCCGACAAGAGATGACTCACTCGACCGGGGGACACCCCCAGTCTCTTCGCCAACTCCGCTTGAGTGAGCTCTCTGGAGTTGAGGAGCCCACAGATGTTGGAGATCGCGTCTTCACGCAACGTCTCGCGCTCGTGCTCCCGGCGCAGATCGGGCTCACGCAACAGCTCTCGGTATCGATCACTCATGTTCACTTGCCTGCCGCCCTTGACGGGCACGTCGCGGGGTGATGCTACCGCCAGTTCACTTCTATGTGAAGACGGCTGCCCGTCCCCGCAGGAGCCTTGGTGGTCTGTCGCTGAATTGGCGAACCAGGTTGAGATGGTCATTCGCCCGCGGGGCGATTCTCAATGCACAAACTACGGTATACCGTATCCAGAGCATTAGGAAACCGGTTGGGCGCTTGGGGTGGTTAGGCTTTGTCGTGTGAAACGGCTATCATCGCTCCTGATCCTTGCCGCCGTCGCCGTCGCCGCCGCTGCGCTGGTCAAGAGGAACGAGGCGGCTGCGCCCCCCGAGTCCTGGACTCCGGTCGATCCTTCGTGAGGGTCGGGGTCCTCGCGACCGGGGACACGGCCGTGAGGGCCGCCCACTCGTTGGCCGCCCACCCCGTCATCGACGACGTCGTCGTCATCGGCCCGGCGAAGAGCAGGAACTTCAAGGTGGTCGAGACGGCCGACGAGTGCGACCTCCTCGTGGGGGCGGGCGCCAAAGCCCCCGCCGCGGCGCGCCGACTGGGCGCCCCCCTCGTCTGGGATGGAGAAAGCGCCGCCAGCGGCGTGAGCGTCTGGGGCGCCTCTCCCCAGGGGCTCACTCTCGCCTTGGCGTCCCGAGAGACCGACCCTCGGCTCGTGGCCCTGGCCCACCCGGCCGTGCGGAAGGGGTCGGATCACAAGGCCCGTTTCCCCGACCCGCTGGGCAAGCTGGAGACGGCCGACTCCGTCTACGGCGACCGCCGTCTCGCCGTCGCCCGATCGCCCAACCAGTTCGCCGCTTGTCTGGCGATCGGCGCCGACCGGAGAGTCACCATCGTCGACGACGGCGCATTCCTCTCCGGCGTCGCCCTCGGGGCGGGCGTCGCCGCCGTCGGCGAGTCCCCGAGGCCGGTCTGGGCCGCCGCCCTCGCCTATCTCCGGACGGCGACCGAGATGGGGCTGGTCATGGCCGAGGACCTGTAGCGGTCCGTCGCCGAAACACGTCCGGGGCCATTCTCAATGCACAAACTACGGTATACCGAATCCAGAGCATTAGGAAACCGGTTCGGGGGGGCGAACTCACTCGGCGGCAGCGGCGGGGGACTCCTCGGTGGGGATGTCGGCGTGACCGTCGTCGGGCACGACAGGGCCGGCCCTGTAGTCGGCCGGGGGGTGAAGGACCTGCGGAGCGCCCGCCGCCGGGTTGAGCGACTCCTCCAACACCACGATCTCGACCCCCCCGACAACGTCGGACACCAGGTTGTACACGATGGCGAACCCCGTCGAGGCGCCGGTCATGAGCGCCCACCAGACCACCGAGCCGAGAATCGCGAACCGCAGGAACCGCTCCGTGTTGGCGAACGGCCTCGAGCCCTCCGCCATCAGCGTGATCTCAACCATGAACTCGGTCAGCCTGTCCGGTATCCCGGCCCTCTCCAGCACCGACCAGAAGATGACGATGCCGAGCACCACGCCCACCGCCACGACGGCCCACACCACCGCCGAGACCTTGAGAACGGTCCACGGGTCGATCTTGCGGACGATCCTTCTCACGCGACGCACTGTTGTCATATGCGGCCCACCCGGTCGAGTCTACGAGACGCCGCCGCTACTGATGCGTGTGCAGTAATGCGGCCCACAGCGCGAATACCGCACACGCTCGGAGACGATCACTCGGGCACGACGGTGGCCGCGGCGAGCCTGTTCTCCGCGCCGACGTCAATCACCTTGACCCCGGTCGAGTCGCGCTTCTGCCTGCTGATCTTCGACACCGGGGTCCTGATGCCGACGCCCGCCGATGAGATGAGGAACACCTCGTCGCCCTTCCGGACGGCCCGCGCCGCGACGAGATCGCCGCGCACGCGGGTGATCTTGAAGGCCTTCAAGCCGATCCCGCCGCGGGCCTGCCGCCTGAACTCCCCCATCGCCGTCCGCTTCCCGTAGCCGCCCGCCGTCAGCAGCAGCACCTCGTCGCCGTCCACGTCGGACACCGCGCCGACCACCCGATCGCCTTCCCGCAGCCTGACGCCGCGGACGCCCTGAGTGCCCCGGCCCATGCTCCGCAGATCGGACTCGGCGAACCGGATCCCCATGCCGCTCCGAGTGAACATGAGGATGTCGTTCTCGCCGTTGGTGGGCCGCACCGAGACCAGCTCGTCGTCGTCGGAGAGCCTGATGGCCACCAGGGTCTGGTTCCTCGACTCGTACTCCTTGAACTCGGTCTTCTTCACCTGGCCCTTCTTGGTCGCCATGACCAGGTAGCGCCCGGTCTCATAATCCCGAGTGTCGATGACCGCCTGAATCGTCTCGTCGGGCGCCAGCGGCAGAACACCCTGGGCGAGCACACCCTTGGCCGTCCTCGACTGACGCGGGACGCCGTGCGCCTTGACGCGGTGGACCAGCCCCTTGTTGGTGAAGAACAGGAGGTAGGCGTGGGCCGTGGTGTGGGCCATGTGCGAGATGACGTCGTCTTCGGGGACCTCCGCGGCCTTCACGCCCTTGCCGCCCCGCGACTGGGTCCGGTAGGCGCCCGCCGGCGTCGACTTCATGTAGCCCGCCTGGGAGACCGTGATGATCAACTCGTCGTCGGCGATGAGGTCCTCCAAGCTGAGATCGCCCTCGTCGGGCACGATCCGGCTTCGACGGTCGTCGGCTTGCTCCCGGCGTATCTCGGACAGCTCCCCCTTGATGATCGCCCAACGCCTCTTCGGGTCGGCGAGGATCGCCTTAAGCTCGCCGATCTTGGAGCGGAGGTCGGCCAGCTCGCTGCGCAACTTGCCCACCTCGAGGGCGGTGAGCCTGCGAAGCGGCATGTCCAAGATGGCGTTCGCCTGGATCTCGGTCAGCTCGAAGCGACCAATGAGGCCGGCCCTGGCCTCGGCCGTGTCGGCGGAGCCGCGGATGATCCTGATCGCCTCGTCGATGTTGTCGACGGCGACGATGAGGCCTTCGAGGATGTGCGCCCTGGCCTCCGCCTGGTCGAGGCGGAACCGGGTCCTCCTCTCGACGACCTCCATCTGATGATCGAGGTAGTACCCGATCATCTCCGCCAGGCTCAGGGTCCGGGGGACCCCGTCCACCAACGAGACCATGTTGTAGCCGAAGGAGTCCTGGAGCGGGGTGTTCTTGTAGAGCTGGTTGAGCGTCACTTGGGGGACGGCGTCGCGCTTGAGCTCGATGACCAGTCGGGTCCCCACTCGGTCGGACGACTCGTTGCGCACGGCCGCCACGCCGGTCAGCTTCTTGCCGTCCACCAAGTCTTTGATCTTGGAGACGATCCGCTCGATCGACACCTGGTAGGGCAACTCGGTGACCACCACCGCGGTCCGCCCCTTGCGGATCTCTTGGACGTCGCAGACCGCCCTCACCTTGACCGACCCGCGCCCCGACGTCAGGGCCTCCCGGATCCCGGAGGCGCCGACCAGGAACCCCCCCGTCGGGAAGTCCGGCCCTTTGACGAACCGGAGAAGCTCCTCCGACGAGGCGTCGGGGTTGTCGACGACGTGCAGGGCCGCGTCGACGACCTCGCCCAGGTTGTGGGGCGGGATGGAGGTCGCCATGCCCACCGCGATCCCCTGAGACCCGTTGACCAGCAGGTTGGGGAACCGGGACGGCAGCACGGACGGTTGCTGAAGCTCGCCCGAGTAGTTGTCGACGAAGTCGACCGTGTCTTCGTTGATGCTCTCCAGCAGGTGCGTGGAGAGCTTGGTGAGCCGGCACTCGGTGTACCGGGCCGCCCCCGGGGGGTCGTCGACCGTGCCGAAGTTGCCTTGCGGGTCGATGAGGAGATGACGCATCGAGAACCGCTGACCCATCCGCACGAGCGCGTCGTAGATCGCCTGGTCGCCGTGGGGGTGGTAGTTGCCCATGACGTCGCCGACAACCTTCGAGCACTTGCGATGGGCTGAGGCCGGGCCGATGTTGTTCTCGAACATCGAGTAGATGATGCGGCGCTGCACCGGCTTGAGCCCGTCTCTCACGTCGGGCAGGGCCCGGGAGACGATCACCGACATGGCGTAGTCGATGAAGCTCGCCTCCATCTCGTTGGTGATCTCCACCTCGGGCGCCCGGCCCATGGCTCTCAGCTCCTCGGTCACAGGGCCCCTCTCTAGATGTCCAGGAAACGGACGTCGTCTGCGTTCTGCTGGATGAAGGTCTTGCGGGACTGGACGTCGTCGCCCATCAGCGTCTCGAAGGTCTCCTCGGCTCTGGCCGCGTCGGCCATCTCCACTCTGAGCAACGTGCGCGTCTCCGGGTTCATGGTGGTGTCCCACAGCTCGCGCGCGTTCATCTCGCCCAGGCCCTTGAACCGGGTCGGCTTCACCCTCGGGTGCTCCTCCTGGAACTCCTCCAGCTCCGGCTCGTCCTTCAGGTAGTGCACCTTCGACCCCACCTTCACCCTGTACAGGGGCGGCTGCGCGACGTACACATACCCGTACTCGATCAGCGGCCTGAGGTGTCTGAAGAGGAGGGTCAGCAGGAGCGTCCTGATGTGGGCGCCGTCCACGTCGGCGTCGGCCAGCAGCACCACCTTGTGGTACCTGGCTCTCGAGATGTCGAACTCGTCGCCGATGCCGGTGCCCATGGCCGTGAATATGTCCTGGATCTCGGCGTTTTGGAGGGCCCTGGCCAACCGGGCTTTCTCGACGTTGAGGATCTTGCCCCGGATGGGGAGGATCGCCTGGGTCTCCGAGTTGCGCGCCGCCTTGGCCGGACCGGCGGCCGACTTGCCCTCGACGATGAAGATCTCCGACTCCCCCGGGTCCCTGCTGGAGCAGTCGGCCAGCTTGTCCGGAAGGCCTCCGGACTCGAGCCCGGACTTCCTCCGAGTCAGCTCTCGCGCCTTACGCGCCGCCTCCCGCGCCTTCGCCGCGTTGACGCACTTCTCCACGATGCGGCGAGCCTCCGGCGAGTGCTTCTCGAGCCACTCGGGCAGTCTCCGGTTGAGGGTCTTCTCCACATAGGACCGGATCTCGGTGTTGCCGAGCTTGGTCTTGGTCTGCCCCTCGAACTGCGGCGACTTGACCCTCACCGACAACACCGCGGTGAGCCCCTCCCGCACATCCTCGCCGGTCAGGTTGGAGTCCTTCTCCTTCAACAGGTTCTTGGCCCGAGCGAAGTCGTTGACCGACTTGGTGAGGGCCTTGCGGAAACCCTCCTCGTGGGTCCCGCCCTCGTGGGTGTTGATGTTGTTGGCGAAAGTGAGGACCGTCTCGACATATGACGTGGTCCACTGGAGGGCGACCTCCACCTCATGGTCCTTGCCTGCGTCGGTGATGTCGATGATGTGGCTGTGGATCGGGTCGCGTTTCGAGTTGAGGTGGTTGACGAAGTCGACGATGCCCCCCTTGTATCGGAACGTGTCGCTCCTCGGGGCCTCTCCCCTGTTGTCGACGACGGTGATCCGAAGCCCCCGGTTGAGGAAGGCGGTCTCACGGAGGCGGGAGACCACGACCTCGTAGTCGACCTCAAGCGTGTCGGTGAAGATGTCGGCGCTTGGCCAGAACCGGATGGTCGTCCCGCTTCTCTTCGCGGCCCGCCCCTTGACCGGGTCTTTGGTCTTGGGCCTGCCGTCCTCGAACTCTTGGACGTGCACATGCCCGTCGCGGCGGACTTCGGCCTCGAGCCGCTCCGAGAGGGCGTTGACGACCGACACGCCGACGCCGTGCAGGCCGCCCGAGACCGTGTAGGCGCCCTGCTCGAACTTGCCGCCGGCGTGCAGGGTGGTGAGGACCGTGGTCAGCGCCGACCGTCTCGTCTTGGAGTGGCGGCCGACGGGGATGCCTCGGCCGTCGTCGGACACCTCGACCCCTCCGTCGGCCCGAAGGTTGACGTCGATCTTCGAGCAGAACCCCGCCATCGCCTCGTCGACGGAGTTGTCGACCACCTCCCAGACGAGGTGATGAAGGCCTCTCGGGCCGGTCGAGCCGATGTACATCCCCGGTCTGCGGCGAACCGCCTCAAGACCCTCGAGGACCGTGATGTCCTTGGCCTCGTAACTGTCGCGTGTAGCCGTCACGATCCTCCTTGGGGAACAGGGGCGGCCGACCCGCCCGAGCGGGCGCCTGCGACGGGCGCCGGTCTCACGCCTGCCATTTTGCCTGTCCCCGCCGCCATAAGCCAATTCCTCCCCGCCGCCGCCCGGGTCAGCCGCGGCCCGGGCCGACAACCTCCACGGCGTCGACCGTCGAGTCGCCGAACCGGGCGCCGATCGCCTCCAGCAGCGCCGCCTCGCCGTACCGCAGGAAGGCGATCGCCGAGGGGCTGAAGGCCTCGACAACCAACGTCCGGCCCTTCACATAGAGCGGCCTCGACCGACCGGCCCACGGCTTCCCCGCCAGGCTCTCCCACTCCTCGGAGATCTTGAAGGCCGTCAGCGGGTCGCCCAACCCGAGTCGGCCGAACAACGCGGTGATCGAGTCGGAGAACGGCTCCAAGCCGCCGGCGCCCCTCATCGCAGCGTCCCCGGCGCCCCCCAACGCAGCGTCCCCGGCGCCGCGCTCCAGGATCGGCCCGCGACGGGCACATCTTCGGGCCGCGCCGACGTGATGATCGTCTGGGCCTCCGAAGGCAGGGCCTCGGCGAGAGCCTCCGACCGGGCAGGGTCGAGCTCTGAGAAGACATCGTCGAGAAGCAGCACCGGCGGCTCGCCGACGGCCTCCGCTATCGCCCGGTGCGCCGACAGCTTGACGGCGAGAGCCGTGGTGCGTTGCTCCCCTTGGCTGCCGTAGGCGCGCGCGTCCCGCCCGTCGATCACAAAACCCGGCTCATCGCGGTGAGGGCCGACTGTTGTCATCCTCCTTTCATAATCCCGGCGATGGCTGCTTTCAAGGGCCTCGTTCACCGTGTCCGCGTACTCGCCCGCTGAGGCCCGCTTCAACTCGCCGTCGGCCCAAGAGCATGTGTAGGTGAAGTCGGCGACGGCGCCGTCGCCCGCGATATCCGCGTAGGACTCGGCGAGGTGCGGGCCCAACGTCTTCATGACCTTCCACCGGCGCGCGATCACCCTTCCCGCCGCATGCGCCAGCCTCGAGTCCCACACCGCGAGCACCGCTTGGTCCGTGTCGCCGGCTTTGAGGAAGGCGTTCCGCTGACGCAACGAGCGCTCCAGCTCCAACTGGTCGAGGTAGGCGGCGGGCCACAACTGGACAGCGACGTCGTCGAGCAGGTCGCGGCGGTGGGCGGCGCCGCGCTTGACGAAGTCGAGGTCGTCCGGCAGGAAGGCGACAACCCGCAACACGCCGAGAAGGTCCGACGCGCGGCGAAGAGCGCTCTTGTCCACCTGGGCGCGGCGGCGGCCTTCGCGGCGGATCTCGATCTCGATGAGGCGCCGTCGCTCGGCCCCGGCGATCCCGGACCGGACGACCGCCTCCTCCGCCTCGTCGCCGATGAGGGCCGTCTCGGGCGACGACCGGAACGACCGAAGCGCCGCCAAGTAGGCGATCGCCTCCAACACGTTGGTCTTCCCCGCTCCGTTGGGGCCGGTCAGCACGTTGACGCCGGGGTCGGGGCGCCATTCAAGGTTTGCGTACGACCGGAAGCCGATCAGCGAGAGCCAATCGACTCGCATTCAGACCCGCACAGGCATCAACAGATAGAGGTAGTCGCCTTCGGTCCCTCCGTCGAGCACACTCGGCTTGTAGGAGTCGATGACCCGGATTCGCACTTTGTCGCCGACCAACGCCGTTACCCCGTCTTGGAGGTAACGCGGGTTGAAAGCGATCGAGACCTCATCCTCGGCGCCGGAGTACTCGCCGGCGAGGTGCTCGGTCTCGCCGCCGACGTCCTGGCGGCTCACGGCGACCTCCACACCGCCTTCCATCAGCTTCAGGCGGACCGGGATGTGGTCCTCCGCGACAAGCGTCACCCGACCCAGCGCCTCCAACAGATCCTCCTTGTCGAGGACCACCTGGCTCGGGTACGAGTCGGGGAGCAACGACTCGTACTTGGGGAAGCTGCCGTCGATGAGCCTGAGACGGAGGGACCCCCTCTCCGACGCGAAGACCGCTTCCCTCTCGCGTAGCTGCGCCGTCACCTTCGGCGCTCCGATCGCTCGCGGCAGCTCCCTGAGGCCTCGGCTCGGCACCAGGGCCGTTCCCTCAAGGCCCACGCCGCTCAACTCGCGTTTGGCCAAGCGGTACGAGTCGGTGGCGACCATCCGCAACCCCTCGTCGGAGCTCTCGAACAACACGCCGGTGAGGATCGGCCTGGCGCCGTCGCCCGAGGCGGCGACGGTCACCTGGCCTATCGCCTCGGCCAGCTCTTCCCCGTCGACTTCGACCCCGTTGCCTGCCGCCTCCTCCTGGACCGGGAAGTCCTCCAAGGTGAGCGGCCGCAGAGTGAACCGCGGGCCGGCGCCTTGGATCTCGATGTCGGTCTCGCTGATCCCCACGGTCACTTGACCGGGCGGCATCTTGCGCACCGCCTCGGAGAGGAGCCGCCCGGGAATGACCGCCCTCCCCTCCTCCATCACCTCGACTTCGACCTGAGTCCTGACCGTCAGGTCCAAGTCGGTCCCGGTGACCCGCAGGACCGATCCCGACACTTCACAGAGCAGCCCCTGAAGCACGGGAAGGGCTGTGCGGGGCGCCACCGCCCGATTGGCGCGGACGAGGGCATCGGCCAAGTCGTCTCGCTGAGCCCGGATTCTCACAGTTGTTCTTCCCTTCTTCTGATACTACGAGTTCTCATATCTAAGCCTAGAAGTTGTAGTAGGGGGTTGTGAATCTGTGTATACGCCGATTTTGGCGAGGACGCGCCTGAAGATTCGTCTGGGGACGCGGCTGTGGGCCGGCAGTGGGGAACTCGGCTGCGGCTGTGGGCAACTCAAGAGGCTGTGGAGACACGGCCGCCTTTCCTCAACTCCTGTGTGAGTTGGTTGACGCTGTCGAACACGACTCGATCGGACCTGAGGATGCGCCGTACCTTGTCGACGGAGTGGAGCACGGTCGTGTGGTCCCGGTTGAAGTGCCTGCCGATACGGGGCAGGGAGAGGTCGGTGAGCTCTCGGCAGAGGTACATGGCGACCTGGCGGCAGAGGACAAGGGGCTGTCGCCGGCTGGGGCTGAGGACATCGTCGACGGAGAAGCCGTAGAGATCGGCGGCGGCCGAGATGATGGTCTCCGGCCCCAACGGCACGGGCTCATCGATCGCGACGATGTCTTGAAGCACTCGCTGGGCGGTCCTGAGGTCGATGTCGCGCCGGTTGAGGGCCGACCAAGCCGTGACGCGGGTCAACGCCCCTTCCAGCTCCCTGATGTTGTCGGAGACCAAGCCCGCGATGTGCTCCAAGACGTCGATGGGCACGGGGCGCGGCGCGAGGTCGGCGTTTCGCTTGAGGATGGCGAGGCGGGTCTCGACGTCGGGCGGCTGGATGTCGGTCAGGAGGCCCCACTCGAACCTGCTCCGGAGGCGGTCCTCCAGCGACGAGAGGTTGCGCGGGTGCCGATCGGAGCTGATGACCATCTGCTTGCCGTCGTCGTACAGCGAGTTGAACGTGTGGAAGAACTCCTCGAGGATTTGCTCCTTGCCCTCGAAGAACTGGACGTCGTCGAGCAGGAGGATGTCGACGCTGCGGAAGCGCTGCTTGAAGGCGTCGAGCCGTTTCCGCCGGATCGAGTCGATGAAGTAGTTGAGGAAGTTCTCGGAGGAGACGTAGCGAACCACCAAGTCGGGGTACATCTCCAACGCCTCGTGGCCGACGGCGTTGAGGAGGTGCGTCTTGCCCAGGCCGGCGCCGCCGTAGGTGAAGAGGGGGTTGTAATGGGCGCCGGGCTTCTCGGCCACGGCCATGGCCGCGGCCCAGGCGAACCGGTTGGACTGGCCAACGACGAAACTCTCGAACCGGTAGCGGGAGATCAGGTTGGTCGACGGCCCGGAGCGGGCCGGCTCGCCGGCGGGCTCGGCGGGCGTCGAGTTGACGTGGGCCGAGTTGACGTGGGTCGCCTCGGCGGGGTCCTCACCGAGGGGGAGAGGTTGCGCCGCTGGCGTCAGCTCGCTGACTTGGTAGACGGGAGAGTCTGTGCCGTAGACAGATTTGTAGGCGGCGTCGACGAGATCGCCGTGTTTGTCTCGGACCCAACGGAGGTGGAACTCGGTCGGCGCCACCAGGTCCGGCGAGTCGTCGCCTTGACTCGGCTCAAGCCGCGACAACCAGGTCTCCCAGTTCAGCTTGGAGGCGCCGGACCGGAGGATCTCTCGGAACTCGGTCCAGTTGTCCGTTGCTCTGTTTGCCTGGGTCAAGAGGCGGGCCCTCCAAAGGCCAAGTTGTCCACAAGCCGTTCCACATCTGTGGAAACGTCTGTGCACATCTCCGGCTCGGTTGTCTCGGGAGGCGCCGCCGCCCATTGACGGGGGCGCTGTGAAGTCGAGTGAGTATTGATGTGCGGCCGGGGCCGGTCAAGAGCGCGAGAATCGACGTTGTTGAGGTCGGCTGCGGATCGTGGCAGCGGTGAACCCGCAGGTGAGCGAGGCTGTTTCCAGTTCGTGGGAGGGGTGCGCGGGGCTGCGGGCCGCACTCTTGCGGGTTAGGAGTCTTTTCGCGAGCCGACGGTTTTCTTCGCGAGCCGGCCCTCGCCGCGGCCGATGAGAAGGGTCGGGGCTTTGACATCGGGCTCGGCGCGTCCGTACCCTGTGGCGACTCCCCGCTATGAAGAGGACTTACCAACCAAAGGTTCGGCGGCGAAAGCGCCGTCACGGCTTTCGGCGTCGGATGCGGACGCGGGCTGGGCGCGCCGTTGTCAACGCGCGCCGTCGGAAGGGTCGTGCCCGTCTCACGGTCTGAGCCGGGGACGCTCCGACGCTCAGAGGACTTCCGCAGGGTTCTGAGCGACGGGACCCGGCGACGGAGCGGCGGGATCGTGGTGGTCGGCTTGGCTGGTCGCTCCGGCGCGGCGCGGCTGGGGTTGGCGGTCCCCGCCGCCGGCGGCGCGGTGACGCGCAACCGGGTCAAGAGGAGGTTGCGTCACGCCGTGCGCGACCTGGAGCTACAACCAGGGATGGATTACGTGATCATCGCCAACAGAGAGGTCGCCGAGGCGGCTTACACCAGAGTTCGGGATTGGCTGGGCCGCGCCCTCGAGGAGGTGGCGGGTGCCTGAGGGGTTGCGGTGGTTGCGGCCCCGTAGGTTGGCGGTTGGTCTCATCCGCGTTTACCAAAAACTGGTAAGTCCGGCCATGAGCCCCAATTGCCGTTATCAACCGACCTGCTCCGCTTATGTCGCCGAGTCGATGGAGCGATTCGGCGTCCTGCGCGGCGGTTGGCTCGGAGCGAGGCGAATCGGGAGGTGTCACCCGTTTCGGCCCGGCGGGCACGACCCGGTCCCGGAGACCTGGACGGTGTGGTGATGGGCCAACTCTTCGATCGGATCCAACAGCTTCTCGGCGCCATCTTGTCGTTCTTCTACGACTACCTCCACCCGGCGCTCCCCAACGGGTGGGCGTACGGGTTGGCGATAATCCTCCTCACCGTCACCGTCAACCTGCTCCTCTTCCCGCTCACCCTCAGGCAGACGCGGGCCAGCCGGGCTTTCACCGCGGTCCAGCCGAAGATGAGGAAGATCCAGGCCGAGTACAAAGGCGACCCTCAGGAGATGCAGCGCCGCATCATGGAGGTGCAGAAGGAAGCGGGCGCCACGACGCGGGGTTGCCTCGGCCCCATCCTCGTCCAGGCCCCGATTTGGTTCGCCCTGTTCCGGCTTCTGCAGAACCCGATCAGGTATCTGCGGGAGACGGGGGCCGACGGCGCCTCGACCAACACGTTGCAGGTGGTCGCCGGGTCTCCGGTCATCGACGAGGCGGCGATCCAGCCGATCAACCCCGGGGCCGACCTCGGATCGGCCCTTCACGACATGGGCGGGTTCCTCAGCCCCGACAACTTCGACTTCAACAACTGGATCCCAGGGTTCGACATGAACAGCTTCATGGGGATGAACCTGGGCATCAGCCCCGGAGAGGCCGTCGGGCTGTTCGGTCTCGGGACCGCTCTCCCCTACCTGATCGTGATCGCGTTCATGGTGGCGACGCAGTATGTTCAACAGTGGCACACCACCTACGGTCAGAAGCCCCCCGACCAGAGGGGCGCCGCCACGATGCAGGCGGTGACCAAGGTCATGCCTCTCGTCGTAGGGTTCTTCTCGTGGAACTTCCCGGCCGGTCTCGTTGTGTACTGGGCAACGTCGAACCTCATCCGGTTCGGCCAGCAGGTGTTGATATTCAAGATCGATGGGCGCCCGTCCTCGGCGGGATCGGAGGACAAGGCGCCGGCGGAGCCGTCGGCCCCCGACGACGACAAGCCGAGGAAGCCACAACAGGGCGCCGCAGACAAGCGCCGAAGGCGCAGGAGGAGGTGACGTGAGCGATTACGTCGAGATTGAGGTCAAGGCGAGAACCGTCGACCTCGCAGTGGAAGCCGCCATGGGAGAACTTGGCGTCGATGACCGGGAGATGCTTACGGTCGAGGTCATCACCGAGCCGGTGAAAGGGTTCCTCGGTTTCGGGGGGCAGGACGCCGTGGTGCGGGTGAGGCGGAGGAGAGGGAAGAAGAGGGGCGGCCGCCGCCGCAAGAGCGGGGCGCAGGCGGCTCAGAAACCCAAACAGGACAAGGCAAAGAAGACGAGTCAACGACGAAGCGCGCCGAAACCGGCTAAGAATGGGGGCGCGGGCGGCGCCGAGAGGCAAGCGAAGAGACCCGAGAAGACGAAGAGACCCGAGAAGAAAGAGAAGCCCGTGAGCGATGATCGACCCCAACTGACCGTCGAGGACCAAGCCCAGATCGCCAAGGAGTTCCTGGAGGGGCTCGTCGGCGCATACGGTCTTGAGGGGGAGGTGACCGCCGTCGTTGACGACGGCGCCATCGTGGCCGATGTCAGCGGCGAGCAGACGGAGGCTCTTGTCGGAGTTCGAGGCTCGGTGCGATCTGCCATCCACGAGTTGACTCGCACCGTCCTGCAACGACACGGCAAGGAGACGGCGAGTCTCCGTCTCGACATCGCCGGGTACGCCGAGCGCCGTCGGCAGGCGTTGTCCATCTACGCCGAGCAGTTGATCGAGCAGCTCACGGCCGAGGGCGGGGAGATCATGCTGGAGCCGATGAGCCCGGCCGACCGCAAGGTGATACACGACGCGGCCGCGGCGCATGGGGGAGTCTCCTCCTACTCGGAGGGTGAGCCGCCGCGGCGTTTTGTGGTGCTGTCGTTGGACGCGGCGGTAACCGAAGAGGAGTAGGAGGCTGGCTGAGCGCCCGTCTCCGTCTCGACCCGCCCCAGCCCGTTTCATGTGAAACATGTGAGGCGGGTGACCGAGTTCCTCGGCATGGAGCTGGATCAGGGTCAGATCGAGAAGCTGGCTCAATATCGCGACTGGTTGCGAGACGAGGCGATCCCGGCGGGCGGTCTCGGGCCTGCGGAGGATCGACGACTCGAGTCGAGACACATCGCCGACTCGTTGCTGTTCGCGGCAGGTTTCGGCGCCGTTCCCGAGCACGTTCGTGATCTCGGGTCCGGGGTGGGGTTGCCTGGGATACCGTTGGCGGTGGCTCACCCGCGATCTCAACTCGAGTTGGTGGATCGGTCTCAGAAGCGGGCCGACCTCATGAGACGAGCCGTTGCCGTGCTCGATCTCGGCAACGTCACAGTCACCCGGGCCGAGATCGCCGACCTCGACAGCAGTGCTCCGGTCATCGTCTCCCGGGCAGCTTTCCGTCCGGAGGCGATGGCGACCGCGGCTCGCCGTCTCTTGGCCCCGGCGGGCCGAGCGATTGTAGGCGGCTCGTGGTCAAGCCGACCCGAAGTCGAAGGGTGGGAGACTGTGGAGATCCCGGCGGCGGTCCTTGACCAACCCGTCTGGCTCCTTATCATGGGGGTCGATGAGTAGACCGATGGTGGCCGCACTCGCCAACCAGAAAGGCGGTGTGGGCAAGACGACGACGGCAATCAACCTGGCAGCGGCTTTGGCGTTCCAGGATCATCGCGTCCTCCTCGTCGATCTCGACCCTCAGGGCAACGCCACCAGCGGTCTCGGCATCGACCGGGGCGCCGTCGAGGTCTCGGTGTACGACGTGTTGCTGAAGGAGTCGGGTGTCGACGACGCGGTTGAGCCCACGTCGGTGCGCAACCTGTTTGTTGTTCCGGCCACCATCGACCTGGCTGGGGCTGAGATCGAGTTGGTGTCGACGTTTTCACGTGAAACGAGACTCAAGTCGGCGATCGGTGAGAGTGAGCGGAGCTACGACTTGGTGCTGATCGATTGCCCGCCGTCGCTGGGGTTGCTGACGGTCAACGCTCTGACCGCGGCCGATGAGGTGGTGATCCCGATCCAGTGTGAGTACTACGCGTTGGAGGGGCTCACCCAGCTCCTGCAGAACATCGAGTTGGTGTCGGGTAATCTCAATCCCGCGTTGAGAGTGGGTGGTGTGGTGCTGACGATGTTCGACGGCCGAACCACGTTGTCCAAGGACGTGGCCGCCCAGATTCGCCGCCACTTCGGCGACGTCACCTATCGCACGGTGGTGCCGAGATCGGTGAGGCTGTCGGAGGCGCCGTCCTACGGCGAGCCCATCGAGGCTTTCGACCCGATGAGCAGCGGCGCCATCGCATACCGGCACTTGGGTAAGGAGTTCGCAGCCCGACATCTCAAAGAGGAGGAGTAGTAGTTGAGCCCACGGAAAGCGGGTTTGGGGAGAGGGCTGGAAGCGCTTATCCCCGCGGCCCATGAGAACGACGAGTTTGTCCATGCACCGGTTGACAGAATCGAGGCCAATCCGGAGCAACCGAGAACCAACTTCGAGAAGGCGGCGCTCGACGAGTTGGCGGCGTCGATACGGGAGGTCGGGGTGCTGCAGCCGATCGTGGTCGCCGCCGCCGCCGACGGTTTCACCCTGGTCGCGGGCGAGCGCCGGTTACGGGCGGCGCGTCTCGCCGGGTTGAAGACGATCCCGGCCGTGATTCGCCGGGCCGGAGACGACGCGGCCCTCGTCGAGTCGTTGGTTGAGAACGTGCAACGCGAGGATCTGACACCCATCGAGGAGGCCGCCGCCTTCCGCCAACTCCTGGAAAATTATGGCATGTCATTGGAGCAGGTGGCCGATCGCGTCGGGAAATCGCGCCCGGCCGTGTCCAACGCGCTTCGCCTTCTCGGGTTGCCGGCGGCGATTCAGACGATGGTTGCCGCCGGTGACCTCAGCGCCGGGGCGGCGCGGGCGCTGGCGGGTTTGAAGGACGAGAAGTACGCGACCTACCTGGCCGAGAAGGCGGTCGAGGAGGGTTGGACCGTGCGGCGGGTTGAGGACGCGGTGCGTCTGCGGCGGGAGATGGAGGCCGGGACGAGGGCGGCGGCCCGCCCTGTTCGGCCGCTGCGCCCCGCTGAGATCATCGAGCTGGAGAAACGTCTCGGCGAGCGGTTGAAGGCCAAGGTGAGGATCTCCTACGGAGACGAGAAGGGAAAGGTCGAGATCCGTTTTGGGTCTTTGGGGGAGTTGGAGCGGATCTATCGTATCATCGGCTAACGGGCCGTCGCTGAAATGGCGAACCGGGTTGGGGCGGTCGTCGGCGCGCGGCCGCGAATCTCAATGCACAAACTACGGTATACCGTATCTAGAGCATTAGGAAAGCGGTTATCGGGGGGAGGGGGAGGCGGCGGACTCGAAGAACAACACCAGGCCGTCGGCCACAGCGGAACCGGTCGTCTCGTTGTGCCTCGGCTTGGAGACGACCGCCGAGGGCGCCCGGGTCTCCTTCAACATCGCGCCGGCTCGCCCCTCGACGACTCCGCCCGCTTTGGCCGTTATCGCTTCGGCGAGTCGCTCGCCCGCGGCCGACGAGCTGTGCTCCGAGGCGAAGTAGAAGACGCCGTCGGTCTCGTCCCGGGACACCCTGAAGCCGACGATGATGTCCGACCCGACGCGGTTGGCGCGCCGGGCCCGCGCCCTCTCGGGGAGTTGGGTGTCATGGCTGCGGGACATCACCGGCAACCCGCCGGCCTCCTGGATGGCGAGCGCGGCGGAGGCGGCGGCCTCCCAAGTCTGCCTCGTCTCGTCGGGGTCGCGACAGCTTGCGTCCAGGTAAACGCGCGCCCCGGCGATGGTCGGAGGGAGCAGTCGCATCCACTCCCGCTCGCGGATGGCCTGGCGGCCTTCCTTCATCTCCCCTCGCGTGACAAGGCGGACCTCCGTGATCACCTCGGGGCCGACTTTGCCGTCTTCCGCTAAGCCGCGGTTGGCCTGGAACTCGAGGACCGCGCGCTCGGTATCAGGGCCGAAGACGCCGTCGACTTTGCCTGCGTCGAAGCCGAGCGAGCTGAGGCGCGACTGGAACTCGGACACGTCCTCGCCGCGGATCATCGGCCGGCGCATGACGAGGATGCGGTCCCCGAGCCGATACCCGGCCTCGTAGAGGGAACGCCAGGTGTCGGGACCGACGATCCCGTCGGGATCGAGTCCCTTCACACGTTGGAAGGCGACGACGGCAGCGCTCGTGCCCTCCCCGAACCGCCCGCGCGGGTCGCCGCGCGGCTCGTGGCCGAGCGCGGCCAGACGGTCTTGGATATCGCGGACGGCGGGGCCTTCGTCGCCGAGACGGTAGAGACGCACGGCATCACCTTAAGTCGCCGGGCGGTCGCCGGGCGGTCGCCGTCCGCCGACTCGCGGGTTTTCCATCACGCAAGCCGCGTGTCAAACTCGCCGATCATGTCGGGACAGGGCTGGGAGGCGCTGCTCACGCGGGAGGTCCGTTGGTTCTTCGACGGGTCTCTGCCCGCTGATGTCAAGAGTTGGTTCACCGCCGGCTCGACGCGGGGCGTGAGGAAGTCGAGGAGCGATGTTTACGACTTGGCGCCGGCGCGCCGCGGCATCGGCGTCAAGCAACGCGACGGGGTCAGGCTCGACGCCAAGCACAAAGTCGCCGAGCTGGGCGTGGTGCGACTGCGGCCGGGGGTAGAAGGGCGCGTAGACGACTGGGAGAAGACGGTGCAATCGGGGCTGACCGTCGGCCCTGAGCGGCTCGTCGTGTCGAAGGAGATCATCACGTTGCGTTTCGAGGCGGAGTCGCCGCCCGATCGGGGCTCCGCCGGGTGCGAAGTCGAGCTGGCCTCGATCAGCATCGGGTCGGCTCGCTCATGGAGCCTGTGCTTCGAGACGTTCGGAGACCCGGCCCTGCGGGGGGAGGCTTTGGAAGCCGGTTTGGACGGGTTGGTAGGGGAGGGGCCGCTTCCCGAAGGCCTCGAGCTGAGGAGTGAGCGAAGCTGCGGCTACCCGGAGTGGCTAACCACCCAAGACCCGGTTTCCTAATGCTCTGGATACGGTATACCGTAGTTTGTGCATTGAGATTCGCCGGCGCGGGCGGAACCGGCTCGTTAGTTAAGCGACGAACCGCTATGTGTACTCGGCGAGCTCCTGCAGCAACCTCTGCTTCGGCGCGGCGCCGACGACCCGCTTCTTCTCAACCCCGTCCTTGAACAGGATCAGGGTCGGGATGCTCATCACTTCGTGCGCGGCGGCGGCCTGCGGGTTGTGGTCGACGTTGAGTTTGCCGACGGTGAAGGCGTCGTGCTCTTGGGCGATCTCCTCGAGCACGGGTGCGATGACGCGGCACGGCCCGCACCACTCGGCCCAGAAGTCGACGAGAATCGGCTTCTCATCGTTGATTTTGTCGTTGAAGGTCCCGTCGTCGAGAGTGACGATCTCGGCCATTGCTCCTCCTTGAGGTCGTAGCGGTCTGTGTTGGTGTTCCTTGTCTCCGCCCTCCCCCCGGGCGTTGGCGGGCGCCGACCGCGCCCACAACCGGTGAACGCTCCCGATGGGGCGGTCATTCCTGATTCGCCAGCCATCTCTCGCAGTCGATGGCAGCCATGCAGCCCGTCCCGGCGGCGGTGACAGCCTGACGATAGCGGTGGTCGGCGACATCGCCGGCGACGAACACACCCTCGACCGAGGTCCGGGCGCCGCCGGTCTTGACGATGTAACCGGCCCCGTCGAGATCCAACCGGCCCTGGAACAACTCGGTGGCGGGTGTGTGGCCGATCGCCGTGAAGACGCCGTCGGTCGCCGCGCGGCGGAGCTCGCCGGTGACCGTGTCCTCGAGGGTCACCCCGGTGACGGCGTCGTCGCCGTGGATCTCCTTGACGACGGTGTTCCAGCGGATGTCGATCTTGGGGTGCGCCATGGCCCTGTCGGACATGATCTTCGACGCCCGGAACTTGTCGCGCCGGTGGGCGATGACGACCTTCGAGGCGAACTTGGTGAGGAAGAGGGCCTCCTCCATGGCGGCGTCGCCCCCGCCGACGACCAGAACCTCGCGGTCCCTGAAGAAGAAGCCGTCGCAGGTGGCGCAGGTGGAGACCCCTTTGCCGGTCAGCCTCTCCTCGCCGGGGGCGCCGAGACGACGGGCCGTGGCGCCTGCGGCGACGATCACCGAGTCGGCGGTGTGCCGGTCGGCCCCGGCCTCCACCTTGAACGGCCGCTCGGAGAAGTCGACCTTGGTGACGCTCGATTCGCGGAGGCGGGCGCCAAAACGCTCCGCTTGCTTGCCGAAGCGGTCCATCAGCTCGGGGCCCGTCACCCCGTCGGGGAACCCGGGGTAGTTCTCGACGTCGGTGGTGAGCGTCAGTTGCCCCCCGGCGACGAGGCCCGCGAAGACGAGCGGGCTCATGTCGGCCCGGGCGGCGTAGAGCGCAGCCGTGAGGCCGGCGGGCCCGGCGCCGATGATCACGAGCCGCTCATGCGTCATCAGCTTCTCCGTCGTCGACTTCGGCTCTCTTGAGCCGGAGCCAGCCGCCGACCGCCAGCATCAGGGCGCCGAGGACGGCGAAGGCGCCTGCGGTGGTCAGCGGGATCTCGAGCGCTCCGAACACCGCCCACGGCAGGAACACCAACGCTGTGATCACCATGGTCGCCGCGACGACTCCCAGGCCGGCGAGCCGGATGCCCTCGGCGACCCGATCAACGGTCATCGACTTCACCTTCGAGGCGACTTGCTCAAGCCGGTCGGCGTATTTGGAGGCGAGTTGCTGCATGTGGGGACAAGGTTAGTTGCCATCCCGCTGAGGCGCGCTCCGTCACCTCTCGAGGTGCGTCAAGACGCAAGTCTCCAGCTCGATGAACGCGACGGGAGGGTCCTCCCCGACCGCCATTGCAGCCGGGACGGCGATCAGGTAGGCCTTTGGCGAGTCGAGCCCTGCTTGAAGGGTCTCCTCCTCGGTGACCAGGTCGATCGCCTCGTAACCGGTGAGGTCGAGATCGGAGTCGACTTCGAGAGCGGCGCGGCTCACGCAGGGAGCGTGTGCGTCGGAGAAACTCGGGTCGTCCCGGCCGGCGGCGTAGTCCTGCTGATCGCTTTCGCGGAGGCGGGTGGCCCGCTTGCTCAGGAACGTGACGAGCGGATCCTCGGAGGCGGATTCGGGCAACCGCTTTGAGGCTTCGTCGGCGCCGGTCTCTGTGACTGGGCCGCTTTCGGCGAGAGACTCGAGGGCGGCGGCGACGGCCGTCGTTCCGGTCTGCTGATAGGCCGTGTCGCTTTGTGAGCTCATAATGGCGAACCGTTCCGGTGGGCTCACGAGAGCCTGGTTGAGCACGACCGCCGACCCGACCACTGCGACGACGACGGCTGCGGCGGGCGCCCAACGGCGGGCGCGGGGCGCGGCGGGCGCAGGGGTCGGGCGGAGCGCGGCCCACACGTCTCGGCGCAGCGCGGCCCGCTCATGTTCGGTCAGTTCCGCCGCGGGCGTCGAGCGCAGAGCCTGGACGGCGGCTTTCTGCGCCTCGTACTCCGCCAGGTGCTCCGGCGACGACTCTACGAGAGAGAGCGCCTCGCGCTCGTCCTCAAGGCGGCCCTCGGCGAGAGCGGCCAACAACTCAAGCTCGCGTCTGTTCATACGTTCCTTTGGATGCTCATCTCACCCCTCCTGGTTCCCGAGCTCCGCCGCCAGCATGCGCCGTGCGCGGAACACTCGCGACTTGACCGTGCCCAGCGGGGCGCCGAGCGCCTTCGCCGCGTCAGGCAGGGACATGCCCTCGATGTCGGCGAGGACGACCGCGCTGCGGAACTTGGGCGGGAGCGTCGCCAGGGCCCGGTGGATCTCAGGCCGCAGCCCTGCCGCCTCCACCGCTTCCTGGGCGCCGGGGTCGGCGGGGTCGAGACCCTCGGGCATCGAGTCGGCGGCGCGGCGCTTCCGCTTGCGAAGCAGGTCGTAGCAGGTGTTCACCGCGATCCGATGGGCCCATGTGGCGAATGTCGACTTCCCCTTGAACTGATGCGCCTTCCTGAAGGTCGTCAGGAACGTCTCCTGAACAGCGTCCAGGGCCGTCTCCCGGTCGCCGACGATCCGGAGACAGACCGAGAAGACCCTGTCCTCACAAGAGCTCATCAACTCGCCGAAGGCATCGTGATCCCCTTCGACCACGCGCGCCATCAGAGCCGCGTCGCGGGCTGCCGTGGTCACGGGCGGAATCGTACTTCTGCGATCGACGAGTGGTAGAGCCCGTCGGGTTGTGCCGGGAGGTCGGTGAGCCAGATCAGCCAGATCCCGTCGACCCGGGCGGGCAGGTCGACGGACGCGGCGCCCGGAGGCGCCTCGGCCGCGGCGACCCGCTCCCACTCGTCGGGTGTGGCCTCCGGGGCGTCGGACCAGTAGACCTCGAAGGCCGTGCCGGGGGTGAGGCCTCCGATCTCGACGCGAGAGGGCCGGCCCTTCACCGTGAGGGCCACGCCGACGCCGTCCTTGATGGTCGGCAACGGATCTTGATACCGCTCGGTCCGCCATGAGGTGGCGACGTTGCGGTCCCAGACGCGGGGGATGTCGTCGTCGTGCTCGCCCCCCTCGCCGAAAGGGTCGAAGGAGGCAGCGCCTTCGATGACGACCTCTCCCTCCGGCGCCGTCGCGGAAACCCGGTCCGCGACGACGACGGCGGTGTCTGCGGGGGCTTCGCCGCCGGTGCTTGTTGTCGTCCGGGGCGGCGGGAGCAACGGTTGGCCGCCGCCGCTGAGCGCCCGGCCGAGCCCGATGAGGCCGACGGCGGTCGCGACGAGGGCGGCTGCGGCAAGGATCAGTCGTCGGGAGGCGGCTCGAGGCTCGGGCACAGGCTTCCGGGGGCTGGGGGCGGCCAGGAAGGCCTCTTCCAGCTCGGCGGCGGTGTAGGCGCCGGATTGGCCGGCCCTGAGGATTCGGTCGATGGCCCGCGGCACCCCGTCGATCCGCTCCGACGGCGGCGCCCCCCCGGGCCGCTCGCCGGTGAGCGCCGACTCGAGGGACGCCGAGAGGGCTTCCACGTCGCCGCTGCGATCGGTCTTGGGAATCCGGCCGAAGGCGCCGAGTTTGGCTGCGTGGGCCACCGAGTAGGAGATCGCCGAGAGGTCGATGGCGCCGTGTGTCGCGCCCTCGGCGTGCAGAGCGGCGAGGGCCCCGGCCAACCCCGAGGCGTTGGGGGCGAAGTCGATGAGGTCGATCGTGTGGCGGGCCTCGACCCGGTCCGCCGCCGTCGACCCGCCGGTCCACTCGCAGACCGCGTAGGCGCCTCCTTCAACCTCGGAGACCGCATATACCCTCGCCAGGTGCGAGTGGGCCGCCTTAGCGGCGTCCGTGACGCAGGTCACGAAGCTCTTGCGTCTGGCCGGCGACGTCTCGGGGCCGAGGCTCCGCACCAGGACCGGTCGTTCCAGCGAGGTGTCCGTCGCCAACCACTCCTCGATGTCCCCGTCGCGCCCGAGACGCATCTCGAGCTTGAATCGGTCGGGCACGGCGGCGGGCATGAGGACCATCTCAGCACGGCGGCGGGCATGGGGGCGACCTCAACGCGTCGGGCCGGCGACCGGGCGGGGCGCGGCGGGCCCTTCCGCACATCGGCCTCCTGTGGGAGAGTGTGGGCATGCGAGTGATCGTCGCAAGCCACCCGTCGGCGTTTGAACATGACGCCGGGCCCGGTCACCCCGAGCGGCCCGATCGGCTCAGCGCCGTGTTGAGGGGCGTCTCGTCGTCGGGCCTTGAGGTTGTCCAGGTCGAGTCGCCGGAGATCGCGCGAGACGACCTCACCCTGACCCACCGCCCGGCCTACATCGAGATGATCGAAGCGGTGTGCTCGGCGGGCGGGGGCGCCCTCGACCCCGACACGGTCGTGTCGCAACGGAGCATGAGGGCCGCCCTCACCGCGGCCGGGGGGGTCCTGAGGCTTGTCGATGAGCTGAGCGGCGCCTCGGGCGCCGTCGGCTTCGCGGCGACCAGGCCGCCGGGGCATCATGCCCTCGCCGATCGGGCGATGGGTTTCTGCGTCTTCAACAACGTGGCGACGGCGGCGGCCGTCCTGCGGTCGCGGGGTGAGCGCGTCGCCGTCGTCGACTGGGACGTGCACCACGGCAACGGGACGCAGGCGCTGCTGGGCGACGACCCCGAGGCCCTGTACGTCTCGATCCACCAGTCGCCCTTCTACCCGCACACCGGTCACCTGGACGACATCGACGCGGGCGGGGCCAAGGGGACCAACGTGAACATCCCGATGCCGGCGGGCACGGCCGGCGACGTGTACACGTTGGCTTGGGAGAGGCTGGTGATCGGCGTCGTCGATCAGTTCGGGCCCGACTGGGTGTTGGTGAGCGCCGGCTACGACGCACATCGGGACGACCCTCTCGGCGGGTTGGAGTTGGTCTCGGCGGACTACGGGAGGTTGGCGGCCGAGTTGGCGAAGGCCCATCCTCCCTCCAGGACGGTGGTCGCCTTGGAGGGCGGTTACGACCTGCGCGCTCTCGAGAAGGGCACGGCCGCGACGTTGCAGGGGTTGGCGGGCGCCCCTCCGCCGCCCGACCCGACCGCGGTCTCGCCGGACCTGGCCCACATCGCCCTGAGCGAGGCCGCCGAAGTCGTCTCGAGGCATTGGGATGTCTGAGCGCCCCGGGCCTAGCGGTCCGTCGTCTAAATAGCGAACCTGGCCAGGCGGCTCGCCGCAGGCCAGGAGGCCATTCTCAATGCACAAACTACGGTATACCGAATCCAGAGCATTAGGAAACCAGGTGGGGTGGGGTGCTACATGTGCGACAGATCGCTCGGGGCGACGGGCGGATAACGTGAGCGTGTGATCCCGGAGCGGCTCGAGTTCCTCAGGTCGGAGCATCTTCCTCCCGTGCAGCTCACGGAGTTGTTCGCCGAAGCGGGGGAGGAGCTGTATCTCGTCGGCGGGTCGGTGCGCGACGCGTTCTTGGGTCGGTCGGTCGAGGACTTCGACTTCGCCACCGGCGCCGAGCCGGACCGGGTGGCGAGCCTTCTTGAGGGTTGGGCGGACGTCGTCTACCGCGTCGGCGAGGACTACGGGACGATCGCCGGCCGCAAGGACGGTCACACGGTCGAGGTGACAACGTTCAGAGACGAGGTGTACCGCGATCGGTCGCGGAAGCCGGTCGTCTCCTACTCAGGCGACATCGAGACCGATCTGAGTCGCCGCGACTTCACGGTCAACGCCATCGCCATGTCGATGACCGACCTCCGCCCGGTCGACCCCTTCGGCGGCCTGGCCGACCTGGCGACGGCGACCCTGCGCACGCCGCTCGACCCGGAGGTGTCCTTCGGGGACGACCCGCTGAGGATGCTCCGGCTGTTCCGTTTCCAGGCGATGCTCGGGTTTCAGCCGGATCAGTCGGCGGTCGCCGCCGCGACCGAGATGGCGGAGCGCCTTGAGATCGTGTCGGCGGAGCGGGTGCGCGACGAGCTATCGAAGCTCCTGGTCGCTCCCTCGCCCTCCGCCGCCCTGCAGCTCGTGGTGGCTACGGGGCTGGCCGACCGCTTCCTCCCCGAGTTGCCGGCGCTGGCCATGGAGCAGGACCCGCAGCACAAGCACAAGGACGTGCTCGCCCACACGCTCGCCGTCGTGGACAAGGCTTCCCCTGACCTGACGCTGCGTTTGGCGGCGCTTCTCCACGACATCGGCAAGCCGGCCACGAGGGAGTTCGGTCCCCGAGGCGTCGCCTTCCACCATCACGAGGTTGTCGGGGCCCGGATCGCCAGGCGCCGTCTCCGCGAGCTGCGCTACCCGAACGACGTCGTGCACGATGTGGGCCAGTTGGTCTTTCTCCATCTCCGGCCGCACACCCTGAAGCTCGGGTGGACCGACTCGGCCGTCCGGCGGTACGTCCGCGACGCCGGGCCGTTGCTCGGCAAGCTCAACGAGCTTGTCCGTTGCGACGTGACCACCGCCAACAAACGCCGCGAGCGGGCGATCCAACATCGGATCGACGAGCTTGAGGCCCGTATCGCCGACCTCTCCGCCAGGGAGGAGCTCGCCAAGTTGAGGCCGCCGATCGACGGGAACCAGGTCATGGCCTACCTCGGGATCGGCCCCGGGCCGCGGGTGGGGGAGGTCATGGCGATGCTCCTCGAGAAGAGGATCGAAGACGGCCCCTACACGACGGCCGAGGCGTACTCGCTGGTCAGGGTGTGGGCGCTGGGCGCTGCGATGGCGGACCCGGGGGAGGCGCCGCCGGCCGAGGAGGAGTGACGGCGCCGGCGGCGGCAGCGTCGCCGGCTGGTGCGGTGGTGCGGTGTTGCGGTGTTGCGCCGCAGGCGCACCACTTGGTTTCCTAATGCTCTGGATTCGCCTATACCGCAGTTTGTGCATTGAGAACGCCCGGCGGTCGGGTTCAGGCGACGGACCGGTAGGCTGGCCGCGTGGCCGGCCGTTTCGACCCGCTGAAGAAGAGTTACGCGGAGGTCCTCGGCGCTGCTATGGCCTACGTCGAGTGGGGGGAGGGCGACCCGATCATCCTGCTCCACGGGAACCCGACGTCGTCTTATCTGTGGCGCAAGGTGATCCCGCCTCTCAGCGAGGCGGGCCGGTGCATCGCCCCCGACCTGATCGGGATGGGGGACTCGGCGAAGATAGAGGGCGGGCCCGGTCGCTATCGCTTCTCCGCTCACGCCGAGTATCTCGAGGCCTTCCTCGACCATGTGGGCGCCGACTCGCGGGTGACGCTCGTCGTCCACGACTGGGGCGGTCCCCTCGGCTTCGACTGGGGCCGGCGGCGCGCCGAGGCGGTCAAGGCCGTCGCCTATATGGAGACGATCGTGACCCCTGTCGCCTGGGAGGATTGGCCGGAGGCCGCGAGGAGGATCTTCCAGGGCCTACGATCCGAGGCCGGCGAGGAGATGGCCCTCGCCAAGAACGTCTTCGTCGAGAGGATCCTGCCGGCGTCGGTGCTCGACCCGCTGTCGGAGGAGACCATGGCGGTCTACCGGAAGCCCTATCTCGAGGCCGGCGAGTCGCGGCGCCCCACGCTCACATGGCCGCGGGAGTTGCCCATCGGGGGCGAGCCGGCGGACACGACGCGGGTGGTGGCCGCCAACGAGCGGTGGCTTTCGGGGCCTGGGCCGCCGAAGCTGTTCATCAACGTCGAGCCGGGCTCGATCCTCATCGGGCGGCCCCGGGACGTGTGCCGGGCGTGGCCGAACCAGACCGAGGCGACCGTCCGCGGCGCCCACTTCGCTCAGGAGGACTCGGGCGAGGAGATCGGCGAGTTGATCGCCGACTGGCTGACGGGCCTGTAGGGCCCGGCGCTTCCTACCCTGGCGCCGTGATCCTGGTCGCCATCCCGGCGGCGGCCCTCGCCGTAGCCTCCCTGGTCGCGTTCGGCGGTCGCTGGGTCTGGTGGCTCGACGTCCTCGCCAATTTCCGGCCGCACTACCTGGCGGCCCTGACGGTGATGGGCCTCGTCTTGATGATGTCGAGGTGGAAGCGCGTCGGGATCGCGGCGCTGGCGGCGGCCTCGATCAATCTCGCTCTGGTGGCGCCCCTCTTCCTCGGGTCGCCGGGGGAGGCGGGCCCTGAGGCCCCGTCGATGCGGGTGATGTCGTTCAACCTCCTCTCCACCAACAAGAGCTACGCCGAGGTCCTCGGCTACATCGAGGCGGTCGACCCGGATCTCGTGCTTCTTCACGAGGCCAGCCGCCCGTGGGAAGCCGCGGTTGAGAGCCTGGGCCCCGGTTATGAGGTGATCAGGCCGCGATCGGACGATCTCATCTTCGGGACGCTGGTGTTGGTGCGCGGCGCGGAGACCGACTCCGTGTCGTACGGCTTCGCGGAGACCCAGCCGCGCGCCGTCGAGATCGCCTTTCGCCCCGAGGGCTGGCCGGTGAGGGCCAGGGTGCTCTCCACACACCCTCTGGCGCCGACCGGGGGAGCGAGGGCGCGGCTGCGCGACGAGCAACTCGGCTTCGCCGCCGAGTGGGCGGCCCGCCAGGGCGACGGGCCGTTCGCCGTGGTGGGCGACTTCAACGCCACGCCGTGGTCGTGGCCGTTCCGAAAGATGATGTCGCAAGCCCGGCTACAGAACTCACAGATCGGCTTCGGCCTCCAGCCGAGTTACCCGAGCGCCTCCAGCCCGCTGTTGCGAGTGCCGATCGACCACCTGCTCCACTCCGACGCGCTTGTCGTCGGCGACCGGCGGTTGGGGCCTGCGATGGGGTCGGACCACTTCCCGCTCATCGTGGACCTCCACCTCACCCCCTAACTCCGGGTATCTTCGACCTTCATGGTCGACCGACACGCCGAGAACCGCCGGAGGCTCGCCGAGATCGTCGGCGAGTCGGGCCTGGCGATCGTCGGCGGGGCGACCGAGGTCATCCGCAACTTCGACGTCCCGCACCCGTTTCGCCAAGACTCGGCCTTCTGGTACTTGACCGGCTTCGGCGAGCCGGACGCCGTGGCCGTCTTGGCGCCAGGCCATGACGAAGGCGACTACATCCTCTTCGTGAGGCCGAAGGACCCGACCCAGGAGCTGTGGACCGGCGCCCGCCAGGGGACCGAAGGGGCGAAGGAGCGGTTCGGCGCCGACTCGGCCCACGAGATAGGCGAGCTCGACTCGGTCCTGGCCCGTCTGATGGTCGGGCGGGAGACGCTCTGGTACGCAACCGGGGACGAGCGGCTCGACGATCGCATCTCCAAGATCGTCGGCGCCGCCCGGCTGCACCGGGAGCGATACGGCGGGATCACGCTCTCGGCCGTCAAGGACCTGTCGGCGCCGCTCGGCGAGATGATGCTCATCAAGAGCGCGGAGGAGGCGGCGAGCCTGCGCCAGGCGTGCAAGCTCACGGCGGAGGGTCACCGGGAGGCCATGAGATTCGCCCGGCCCGGCATGCGCGAGTACGAGGTTCAGGCGGCTCTTGAGTACTACTGGCGCCTGCGGGGATCGCGCCGGAACGGGTACGGCTCGATCGTGGCGTCGGGCGCCAACGCCTGCGTCCTGCACTACGAGGAGAACGACAGCGTCGTCGGCGACGACGACCTGATCCTCATCGACGCCGCGGCGGAGGTTGACGGCTACTCGTCCGACATCACCCGGACTTTCCCCGCCGGCGGCGCCTTCTCCGGCCCGCAACGGGCGGTGTACGAGGTGGTGTTGGCGGCCCAGAAGAGGGGAGTCGAGTTGTCGGTCCCCGGCTCGTCGCTGGGCGCCATCCACGACGGGTGCGCGGCGATCCTCACCGAGGGCCTGGTGGACCTCGGCCTGTTGCCGAGATCTGCTGAGGAGTCCCTGGCGATGCACCACTACACCCAGTTCTTCATGCACGGCGTCGGCCACTGGCTGGGCCTCGACGTCCATGATCGGGGCGCCTACCGCGTGGACGGGAGACCTCGGCCGCTTGAGCCGGGCATGGCTTTCACGGTGGAGCCGGGTCTCTATGTGGCGCCCGGCGACGGGGAGATCGAGTTGACCCTCCTCGAGTATGACCTCGACGAGCGGGCCGAGCGGCGGTCCCGTCTCGGCGCCGCGGCCGCCGCCGCCCTCGAGGAGGAGGAGAAGGAGGGCGCCGAGAAGATCACCCATCGGGTCCCGGAGGAGTTCTTCGGGATCGGCGTGCGGATCGAGGACGACATCCTGATCACGGCGGACGGCGGGGAGAACATGACGGAGTCGGTCCCGCGCGAGGTCGGCGACATCGAGGCGTTGTGCGCCGAGGAGCCGCGGCTGCCCCGGCGCTAGCGGGCCGTCGGCGAGATGACGCACGCCGATCGCGGCGCTCCTGCGCCCGCGGGGCGATTCTCAATGCACAAACTACGACACACCACCGGGAAATCGGATTGAGGGGGTGAATCTGCTGGCGAGCGCTCAGCGCGGGTCAGATGGCCGGGATGGCGTAGAAGAAGATCGCCGAGAAGTGGAAGCCGCTGGCGGCCACGACGAACACATGGAACAGCTCGTGGTAGGAGAAGCTCCGCGGCGCCAGCCGCGGTCGTTTGGTGATGAAGAAGACGGCGCCGACCGTGTAGAAGAGCCCGCCTAGGAGGATCAGTGCCACCGCGCCGATCCCGAGCGTGTCGACGATGCGCGGCATCCAGAAGACGGCTACCCACCCCATCGACAGTTGCAGAGTCACCGACAGCCCCGTCTTGACATTGGCGTGCAGGGTCTTGAGGAGGATGCCGGTGAGGGCGATCGCCCAGATGGGGCCGAGCCCGGCCACGAGGGCGACCCCGTCGAGAGCGGCGATGGCGATGGGCGTGAACGTGCCGGCGACCATCAGGAAGATCGTCGAGTGGTCGAGGCGTTGCCACCTCGTCTTCCAACGCTCGCCCCACGGGATCGAGTGATAGAGGGAGGAGACGGTGTACATCAGGAGCATGGTCATCCCGAAGATGAGCGCTCCGACGATGGCGGCGGCCCTTCCCCAGGCGCGGGAGAGGAGGAAGGCCAGACCGACGAGCGCGGCCATGGCGGCGCCCCCATGGAGGAACCCCCTGATGGGGTTTTGCATCTTGCCGAGCGTCCATCGCTCCATTTGGCACAAGCTACCCGGTACCCGCCGTAAACTGAATAGCTGAGATGGCTCTGAGTCTCCTCTACCGCGTCTACGAGCGGCGCCTTCGCTTCGGCCTCGATCGGGACCGACTCCCCAGGCACATCGGCGTCGTGCTTGACGGGCATCGCCGCCACGCCCGCGAGGAGGGTCTGGCCTCTTTCACCGAGTCATACCGGGTGGGGATGAGGCGCTTCGAGGAGTTCCTCGGGTGGACCGACGAGCTGGGCATCCCGGCGGTCACCGCCTGGGTGCTCTCCACCGAGAACCTGTCCCGGCCCGCCGACGAGCTCGACCCCTACTTCGACGTCCTCATTGAGCTGTTCGAGCGCCTGCCCTCGCTTTGCGGCGAGCACGACATGGGGTTGAGGGTCATCGGGAGCCTCGACCTGCTGCCCGACCGGCTCACCGCGGCGGCCAAGGCGGCCGTGGAGGCCGGCCCCGACGGGTCGCGCAGGCTCAACGTCGCTATGGGCTACGGAGGCCGGCAGGAGATCGTCGATGCCGCCAAAGACCTGGTGTCGGAGTTGGTCTCTGACGGCGTCCCCGGCGAGGAGATCCCCGCTCGCATCACGTCCGCCGCCCTCGCCGGCCACATGTACTCGGCGGACATGCCCGACCCCGACTTGTTGATCAGGACGTCGGGGGAGTCGCGTCTGTCCGGGTTCCTGCTCTGGCAGTCGGCCTACGCCGAGTTCATCTTCGTCGACGTGAATTGGCCGGCTTTCCGTCACGTCGACTTCCTCCGCGCCCTCCGCGACTTCGCCGGCCGCACCCGCCGCTTCGGCAAGTAGGCCGGGCGAGGCGGCGGCGACCTCTGGCGGCGCCTCGCGGGTGTGATGCCACGGGTCGAGGGTTGCCCGGCGGTTGCGTGTGCAGTTTCGCGGCTCTCGTCGGTACTACTGCACACGCTGGGCGACGCGTGTGCAGAATTGCGGCTCTCGTCGGTACTGCTGCACACGCTGGGCTATGCGTGGGCGACGGCGCCTCCGTAGCCCGGCTCGCCAGTATGGCGACGGACCTCTAGACCGTCACCATCGACGGGTCGAGGTGGGCGACGGCCCCGAGCTTGCGGAGCGAGAACGCCCACCCGTGGGCGATGCGGATCGTGGTGAGCCGGGAGACGCCGGTGTGGGGCTGGCGGAACCTCTCCCACTCCCAGGGCACGGGCGGCAAGCCGAGGAGCCTGCCCAGGATCACGGCGTTGGCGCCGGCGTGGGCGACGACGACCACTCGCATGGCGGGCTCGTCCACGGCCCACAGGTGCGGCCGGCCCTCTTCCAGCGGGCGGGCGCCGGACGAGGCGAGCGTCTCGACAAGCCCGCCGCAGACGCGCTGATGGAAGTCGAGGAACGACTCGCCGCCGGGGCCGAGCCCGTCCCACAGGTCTTCCATCGACCGCAGGTTCACCGTCTCAAACCACCGGTCGATCTCCTCGGCGGGCGACCCGTCCCACTGCGGCGGGTTGGCGATCTCGTGAAGCCAGTTGTGGACCTCCCGCTCGGCGCCCAGGGATTTCACGATCGGTTCGGACGTCTGCATCGCCCGCATCATGGGCGACACCCACAACCGGTCGACGGCGCCGATGGAGGCCAGCTCATGGGCCACCCGGGCTGCCTGGTCGCGGCCGAGGGGGGTCAGCTCGGGGTCGTTGCGGGCGATCCGGTCAGGCGCCCAGTCGGGCTCGCCGTGTCGGACGAGGTAGAGATCCATGTGGGGCGAACCTAGCTCCCCGGCAGTCGCCCGATACGATGGGGACGTGTCCAGGGACGCCCTCGTCGCCCATCTCAAGGCCCACGCTCTCCGCACCGACGGGCCGTTCACGCTGCGGTCGGGCGCCGTGTCCTCGTGGTACCTCGACGGCAGGCGGGTCACGTTCGACGGTGAGGGCGCTTGGGTCGTGGGGCGCGCGGTGGCTGAGGTGTTGGCGCCCGACGCGGAGGCCGTGGGCGGCATGACCATGGGCGCCGACCCGATTGCGGTGGCGACGGCGATGACCGCCACACAGGCGGGCAGGCCCCTCAAGGCTTTCTCGGTCAGGAAGGAGGCGAAGGGCCACGGCGCGGGCGGTCGTCTTGTGGGCCCGGTGACCTCCGGGGCGAAGGTTGCGCTGGTTGAGGACACGACCACCACCGGCGGGGCCGCGGTGGAGGCTGCCCGGGTCGTTCTCGACGAGGGCCTTCTTGTGGTGCAGGCGATCGTCATGGTGGACCGGTCGGGCGGGAAGGCCGAGGCCGCATTCGGAGGCCTCGGCGTCCCGTACCTGGCCCTTGTCGCGCCCGCCGACCTGGGGGTGGGGGGGTGAGGGCGCCGGCGGTGAGGCGCTCCCCCGCCAAGATGGTGCTGAAGGCGGCTGCGGGTCTCCCGCTCCTTGTCATCTCTCTTGACGTTCTCACGACGCGGAGGATGACGAGATGGCTCCAGGACCGCGTGTTCCCCAACCCTGAGGACCTCCAGATCTACGAGCCGAGAGACGTGATCTTCGCCTGGGTGATGCTCCTGTTCTCCGTCTTCCTGGTCGTCTGGGGCCTGAAGGAGGCGTTTGCGCCGACCCGGGTGGTCGAGTGCAGGCGCCAGGGCCTCGCCTTGAAGATCGCGGGCCCGTTCCGCCCGGCTGCGGTGATCGGGTGGGGGGACGTCGAGGGCGTGAGCGCGGGCGAGGCCGTCGATGAGGGGGCCAAGGTCCCGCTGCTGATCGTGGAGGTCCGCAATCGCGGGACCCTGCCCGACCACCCGTGGGGCGCCCGCTGGGTCGGGGCGAGGACGCTCGGCGTGCCCGCCGAGGACTGGTCGCGCACCCCTCATCTCGTGGCGGAGTTGATCGTCGATCACGCCGCGGAGGCGGCCCGTTGGGAGGCGACGGCCGAGGCCGGCCTCATGGGGGCTGCCGTGGAGGAGGAGTGACCCTCGTCGGGGCGCATGTCCCCTCAGCGCGCCCGCTGGCGGAGGCGGAGGCCCGAGGCGCCGACGTCGTCCAGATCTTCTTGTCCAGCCCGCAGACTTGGAGGAAACCTCGGCCCCGCGACGACGCGGCCGAGCTGCGAAGCTCGGCGATTCCCATCTACGTCCACGCGCCTTACCTGATCAACGTCTGCGCCGACAACAACCGGGTGCGCATCCCGAGCAGGCGGATCCTCCAGGAGACGTGCGACGCCGCCTCGGAGATCGGCGCCAGGGCCGTCGTCGTCCACGGCGGGCACGTCACCGGGGAGGGGACTCGGGAGGAGGGGATCGCCCGGTGGGGGAAGGCTCTCGCCGCCATCGACACCGACACGCAGATCCTCATCGAGAACACGGCGGGAGGCGACAAGGCTGTGGCGCGGCGAGCGGAGTGGATCAGGCGGCTCTGGGAGGAGATCGGCGGGAGCGGGGTGGGGCTCGCTCTCGACACCTGCCACGCCTGGGCCGGCGGCGAGCCTCTGGACGGCCTTGTCGACGCCATCATGGGCGCCGCCGGCCGCATCGACGTCGTGCACGCCAACGACTCGAAGGACCCGTTCGACTCGGGCCGCGATCGTCACGCTCCCCTGGGCCAAGGCGAGATCCCTCTTGCCGGGTTGGCGCAGGTCATCGGTGAGGCGGGCGCCCCTGTGATCGTCGAGACGCCGGGCGGCGCGGAGGAGCACGCCGCCGACATCGAGTGGGTGCGTTCGGTCCTCTGACCGATGCGTGTGCAGTAGTACCGATGAGACCCGCGAAACTGCACACGCATCGCCCAGCGTGTGCAGTAGTACGGATGAGAGCCGCGAAACTGCACACGCATCGCCGGCGGGCGCCGTCGGGGAGGCGCCGTCTCGCCTCACGGGACGCGAGAGCGTTCGTCATCGCGCTCTGTGTCGCCGCCGCCGTCGCCGCTTGCTCGGGGCCGGCAGCCGTGGACCACCCTTTCCCGTCGGAGTCGATCACAGTCGGCGACCAGGACTTGACGGTGTGGGTGGCCGACGAGCCAGAGGAGCGACATCAAGGCCTGCGGGGAGTCGAGGCGTTGCCGAGAGGCGTCGCGGGCCTTCTCTTCTCCTGGCGGTCGCCCGCGGAGGCGACGTTCACGATGAAGGGCGCCCTCATCCCGCTCGACATCTGGTGGTTCGACGGCGATGGGGCGCTCATCGGGTCGACTCAGATGGATCCCTGCTCGGGGGATGCCTGCCCGACCTACCCCTCGCCCGGCACGATCGGTTGGGCGCTGGAGACGCCGCTGGGCGAGCTCGACCTGAGCGAGGGGTCGGCGCTCTCGACTACCGGAGACGGATGACGGCGCCTATCATCGGTGCTCCGCTCGCCGAGGCCCGCGCCGATCGGCGAGCGAAGCCCCTGCCCCGTCGTGTCGGCGGGGCCTTCCGACCGGAGGCCCATGGGAGGCTGCATGCGCGAATATGAGATCATGACCATTCACCGGCCCGACCTGGCCGAGACCGACTTCGGCGCCAAGGTCAAGGAGCTGGAGTCGTACCTGTCCGACAACGGCGCCCACGTCGTCGACTCCGATCCGTGGGGCAAACGCCGCCTCGCCTATGAGATCGATCACCTGGCGGAGGGGTACTACACGGTGCTGACCTTCAGGTCGGAGACCGAGACCGTCGACTCCCTCGACCGCATGCTCTCGCTCGCCGACGAGGTGGTCCGTCATAAGATCGTCCGTCTCAGTGAGAAGTAGGCGAGCGGCGGGCGGCGCAGCGAGGACGGCGGCAGCGACGCCGGCGGTCTCGGCGGCCGGCGCCCTGGAATCTGTCCCGTCGACGCGGCATAGTCGCGGGCAGGACCGAACAGAGAGGAAAACCTGATGTCAAACAGCGTCACACTCGTAGGGAACTTGGTGGACGACCCGGAGCTGCGGTTCACGCCGTCGGGGACGGCCATGGCCAAGATCCGCATGGCCGTAAACCGCCGCTGGCGCGACAGGAGCGGCGAGTGGCAGGAGGAGGCCAGCTTCTTCAGGGGGACCGTCTGGGACGACCAAGCCGAGCAGATCGCCGAGTCCCTGGAGAAGGGCGCCCGCGTCATCGTGACCGGTCGGCTTGAGCAACGCTCCTGGGAGACCCAGGAGGGAGAGCGCCGCTCCGTCGTTGAGATCCGGATCGACGAGATGGGGCCGTCGCTTCGTTGGGCCACCGCGAAGGTCAACCGGACCCAGCGGGAGGGCGGTCAGCAACGGGCCCAGGGCGCCCCGGCGCCTCAGGCTCGCGAGAGCTACGGGCCCGACGAGGCCCCTTTCTAGGAGCGTCGAATGCCGCGTAAGAACAGAAGGCAGCCGAAGAGCGCGCCGCGCGGGCGCCGTCAAGACTTCCGTCGGGGCAAGCCGAAGCCCTGCGGCCTCTGCCCCAACAAGAAGGTCGACTGGAAGGACGCCGCCGTGCTGCGGAGGTATGTCTCCGACCGGGGGAAGATCCGCAACCGGCGGGTGACGGGGCTTTGCCCGCAGCACCAGCGCGACGTGGCCGTCGCCGTGAAGAACGCCCGCGAGATGGCGCTCCTGCCCTATGTGGGCGGGCGATGAAGCTCATCCTCACGGCCGACGTCGACGACCTGGGCGGTCGCGGCGACGTCGTCGACGTGGCCGACGGGTACGCCCGCAACTACCTGCTGCCCAGGGGCTTCGCCATCAAGGCGAACGCGGGCGCCCTCGCGCAGGCGACGGCGGTTCGCGACGCCCGGCTCGAGGCTGAGCGCCGGGCGAAGGAGAAGGCGGAGATCATCGCCCAGCAGCTCGCGGGGACCCGCGTTGTCCTGGCGGCCCGGACGGGCGACGAGGGGCAGCTCTACGGGTCGGTCTCCCTCGCCGACGTCGTGGAAGGCGTCAAACGTTTCACGGGGATCGAGCTGGAGAGGCGCCAGGTGACGATCGTGGTCCCGATCAAGGCCATCGGGCTGCACGAGATCAGGGTCAAGGTGCACGAAGACGTCGAGTTCTCGCTCACCCTCGACGTCATCCCCGCCTGACTCCCCGCTCGGTTTCCTGACGCTCGAGTGGTGGGTCGCAGGCTCAGCCCCCGCCCCCAGCCCGGTTTCCTAATGCTCTAGCCGTAGTCTGTGCATTGAGAATCGCGGCGCGGCCGGCGGGTGCGCCGCGCCCGAGCCGATATCTTCCATCGCGAAAAACAACCGAGCTCGCGACTTGAGATGGGCGACGCGCCGGCGTAGTCTTCTCTCACTTCCCCCGCCGCAACGGCCCACTTCCCCGTCCGGCGGGACCTCGCACGTCGAGAGCCTCCCAAATCTGTCAGCGGCGCCTGCCAGTGTTGAGGTACGACATGACGAGCATGACGGAACAGACGCAGATGCGGCCGGGGCACCGCAGCCCGCCCCACTCGAGGGAGGCGGAGGAGTCGGTGATCGGCGCCGTCCTGCTGGCCGTGGACGCGGTCAACGAGGTC
>Ga0209681_1000034_pt1 | contig 41066 bp, 41 predicted proteins | sample WorMetLIZISLAND2_3_FD_187416 | JGI IMG/M metagenome (GOLD analysis project Ga0209681, IMG submission 187416) | Marine gutless worms symbiont microbial communities from Max Planck institute for Marine Microbiology, Germany - Olavius clavatus LIZARD... ... | reverse complement strand
GTTCCGGCATGACTTTACGATCGCTTTCTCTCGGGCCTGAAGGGCTCGGCTACTGATCGAAGATGCGGTATACCTAGCCGGTACGTACCGCTCTGTAGGGAGAGGGTAGCCTTCGGGCTACCTCCTAACTAGATTGTTCCGCGGTCATTAGGGACAACCCTTGCGTATTGCCCATTCTCGGCAACAACAAGATCAGCACATCACCGAATTTTTCAAGGTCCCCATAGTCTTCGACGGGGGGTGGCAGAAAGGCTTCCTGGGTGCGGGCTATGGCTTGCTTGTAGTGTTTCGCCGTGAAGCTCAACCTAGCGAATCGGTTTCGACCGCTTCCGGAGGGAACAGGGCTTTGGGTGCGGCTCCTTTGGAACGACACCGAACGTCCGAAATCCGAGCGTCGCGGCCGGTTTATCGGATACCTTGTGGAGCTTGCGCACTGTCCCTAATCAGGCCAACTCGCTCTGAGACCCAGCGATCCACGCCGCTCCGTGGAATCGAAAAGCCCCGTGGCTAGGTTTACCGCACCTGCGGGGATTGGTAGGGGCAGGCTGCGCCCACCGGAAAAAATCGAGCAAGGGCTGCGGGAAGAAGATTCAGCCGCAAATAAACGCCAATGAACGCAAATGTATTCAAGAAAAGTCAACAAGGATGAACCGACCTTTTCGGCTCATTTGCGTTCATTTGCGGAAAAAAGAAGATATCGAATATGCTCAATGGTGAGCACAGTCAGGCGTAGTATTTGGTGAGTACAGCCCATCTTGCAAATAATTTTATATTAAAATCAGTAGGTTGTTCATTAAACGGCCTCAAGAGTCGAGTACCACTGAAAAACTCGAGGTTTCCTTCACGGCATGGTCATAGTTTCTGCACGGACCGGCTGGCTGCGGCCTCCGCAGTAATTCGGACAGCCCGCTCCAGGACGGTGCGCGGGGTATAGAAATGAGGTGAAAACCGAATCCCCCCACCGCGTCGGGCACAGATAAGGCCGCGGCTTGTCAATGCTCGGTGGAGTGCCCGGTGGTCGACACTTGGCACCCGGAAGGTCAGGATCCCGGCGCGTCGCTCGGGGTCCCTGGGGCTCAGTAGCTCGAAGCCCCGGGCATCGATCAGCTCAACGAGGAGCCGAATGCGTTCAGCCACGGCGGTCCGGATCCGATCGATCCCGGTCTCCAACAGCAAAGACAGGCTGGCCTCCAAGGCCCGGATGCCCAGCATATTCGGGCTGCCGCACTCGAAGCGCGTGGCGTCTGCCGCGGGGGTCCATTCCTCCCGGTCGTAGTCGCCGCGATGCTCCACCATATGCCATCCGTACTGATGCAAGCGCAAACCGGGGCGCAGGCGCGGATTCACATACAAGAGGGCGACGCCTTCGGGACCCAGCAGCCACTTATGGCCGTCCGCCACCACGAAATCCGCCCGGGTGCGTTGCAGGTCAAAGGGAATGACCCCCAGGCTCTGAATGGCGTCCACGCAGAATAGGATTCTCTGACTATAGCAGAAATTCCCCAATAGCTCCAGGTCCAACCGCAGTCCTCTAGCATATTGGACCGAGCTCAGGGCGATCAGCCGGGTGCGTTCGTCGCAGCGGGCCATGAGGTCCGCCTCCGGCTGCGACGAGGCATACAGGTCGAGCCGGCGATACTCGACCCCCCGGTCGGCCAGAGATTCCCACAGGAGGCAGTTGGAGGGAAACTCCTGGGCGATGCCCAGGACATTGTCACCCGGCTGCCAATCGATACCGTAGGCGACGATCGATAGGCCCTCGGAGGTGTTCTTGGCCAATGCGATGTCCGCTGGTGACGGGGCCGCGATCAAGTCCGCCAAGCCCTTACGCAACCGGGTCTGGGTCTCGAGCCAGCTCGAATAATCGGCGGCACCGCGCATGCCGTTCTCCTGTGCAAACCGGGTCACCGCAGCGACCGTGCGCCGAGGCCAGGGGGCGACGGCGGCGTGGTTCAGGTAGAGGATATCAGGGGATAGGGGAAACTCGGGATGCATCGATTCATCCTCCAGCTCCGGCGGCGGACCGAACACAGTGGCTTGGGGCTGTTGATATTCAGATGGTGTCCTAAGGGGCGTTCTCAATTAGAGATAACACTATGATTATTTTAATTGATAATCAAGATTTCTCATTGTATCCGATGGATGAAGTGAGCAAATTTTAATGCCTAGAAAAACATAGAGTTAAGCCCAACCCAGTTGTTGATTTGAGAACACTCCCTAGCGAAAGCGCAAAGATAGACTTTTTCAATATCCTCTGAGACGTAGCGATCCACGCCACCTCGTGGATTCGAAAAGCCCCGTGGCCATGTTTACCGCACCGGCGGAGATTGGTAGGGTGGACTGCGCCCGTCGGAAAATATCGAGTAAGCCCAATGATGAGCACGGTCCACCCTATGGTCAGCTGAGAGCCTGTCTAAAAAGGCAGGTTCTCAACGACCTCCCAAGGAGCCTGCAAGACCGAGCGCAACGGTGAACAACGACAACGGGTCCATGGTGAAAACCGCCGACGTTTGGCTTAGCGACTGGCCAGCCAGTCCCACTGACTGGCCCGGGCCTACAGGCGAAAAAAAGAGCCCAGAGTGTGCTTGACGAGGGCTACCCTACGCGATGGGAAAAATAGCGCTACCCACACCAAACGCAAGAGAGCCTGACTTAAACTCGGGTACGGTCACGTTATCCAGATGATTCGAACTATGTCATTCAGGCTCTTTTGTTTCCTAGCGAATAGATAGATGATTCCCCAAGGAAATCATATGAAGCAAAAAGACGTTTTTGGTTTTTACCTCTTTCATCGCAGGAAAGCCCAATATGGATCATTCTTAGGAGGAGCACAGGACCTCAAGGCATTGCCCACCGGCGACGTCGAGCGCTTGCGGACCCGCTACGACACCATCCTCACCGAAGCCGAAGCCGGCAATCCTCCCCGTCCCTGCCGTCCCGGCACCCGCGGGCGGATCAAACAATCCCCGGCCGGCAACCTCATTCGGCGACTGCGCGAGCACCGCAACGAGGTCCTGCGCTTCCTCACCGACCTGCGCGTTCCCGGCGACAACAACCCGGCCGAACGCGACCTGCGAACGTCCAAGCTCAAGCAGAAAGTCTCCGGTTGTTTCCGCTCCGATACCGGTGGAGATGCCTTTGCCATCCTCCGCTCCTGCCTTTCGACCCGACGCAAACAGTCCGACGATATTTTTAACTCGCTCGTCCTAACCTTCCAGGGGCAACCCCCAATGCCCCAATTGGAGTACCTGATATAGTTACTTGGTTTGACCGAATTCCAGTTGGTCCGATCCGATCCAGGGTCAGTAGATACTGACCCTCGGGCAACTGACTGACAATAAACCGAGTCACGGTGGAGAAGTTGGGAGGAAAGGTTCTGAACAGGCATTGAATACGTTTATACTTCGAGTCTTTCAAGGTGCCACCGGGAAGAGCGGTGGCTAATTGCGCGAAATGGACGGTTCTGACCTTGATCAAAGCGATAATCAGACCGGCCAGGCATTTGGTTCTGGCCAAGTTTCAACCGAAATAGCCAGGCAACAGAGGCACCAGAGCGGCGACATTCTGATCCATCGCCGGGAGCCCTCAGAAAAAATTTATTTATTATTAAAAGGTTATGCTAAAATTCAGCAAGGGTGGCTTGAACGCCCGGCTCAACTGTAACGAAAATATTTATTCTAAATCAATATATTGTGGTTCTTTTGTCCTGTACTATGGAGATGGCGAAAACCACAGCTTTTCGCCATCTGGCGATGAACAAGCCAGGGACGGAATTGTTCAGCGTTTCTCTTGAGAAATTCCGGTGCTGGAATTTTTCAAGGTGCCCACAACCGAGAATACGGGCAGATTTCCGCTGCGAATTATGTGATTATTATCGGATCGACACACCTCACCGGCTTTCAAGCATGCAGGTGCTTGAAAGCCGGGAACGAAGCGGAATCTTCTCGCTTCACGACTTGAACAATTGCTATACCCATCGCCCATGGGTTTTGCGGAAAGCGAGGGGTTCTTTAGTGTGCCCGAGAGCCAAGCGCGAGGAGGAGGAATACCCAGCCTCCTATTGCGACGAGTCGCAATGCCGCTATCGGGTGCGAGATACGGGCACATCGCGGTGAAAAACCCATGTGTGGCGGGTATTGAGGTGATTTTTGCCCAATGAAATACCATCTTGCTGGTCTTTTCGTCCGTCTTCCGTGTTGCGGAAACCCTTGTATAGCCCACTAGGTGCCGGTTTCCGTGCCTTGAATGCGAACCAAAATCCGGTTCCGTCAATCGCCTAAAGATGAGATTTTTCAAGCTCCCCTTAAAAAATCCCTGGGAAGGGATTTTCCCATGGTCCCCACAAGTTGCCGTCGTTTCGGACGAGGTATGACCCTAATGAATAATCCAGAACTTTCCCCCGCATTGCAGCAGCTGATCGAGGCTCGCTACCACGATCCCTTCGGAGTGCTCGGCCGGCACGAGAAGCAGGGGCGGGTGCGAGTGCGGGTGTTTCTGCCCCATGCGGAGGAAGTAAGCATCGCCGAAGGCAACCACCGGTTGCGACGGATCGAGGGCACGGACCTGTTCGAATGGGAAGGGGACGCCAAGCAGGTGCCGAAACGTTACCGCATCATCTGGCGCGATGACGAGCACCGTGAGCATATCATCCACGATCCTTACTGCTACCCCTCCCAGTTGCCGGACTTCGACATGCATCTGTTCGGGGAAGGCAAGCTCTGGCACGCCCATCGCCTGCTTGGGGCGCGGGTCCACGACGTCGATGGTGTCGCCGGGGTGTTGTTCTCCGTCTGGGCACCGAGTGCCGAGCGCGTCAGCGTCGTCGGCGACTTCAATCGGTGGGATGGTCGGGCCCACCCGATGCGGGTCCACGGCAACGGGGTGTGGGAGCTCTTTTTACCGGACCTGCCGGCGGGTATCGTCTACAAGTACGAGATACGCGCCAAAAACGGCGATATCTTTCTCAAATCCGATCCCTTCAGTCGCCATTTCGAGCTGCGACCCAGCACCGCCTCCATCGTCGAGGCACCGAGCCAATTCGAATGGAGTGACGCCGACTGGCTCGATCGACGCGCCGAGCACGACTGGCTACATGCTCCCTTGTCCATCTACGAGGTCCATCTGGGCTCGTGGCAGCGCGGCCCGGAGGGTGAGCTGCTTAACTACCGGGTCCTGGGCGAGCGTTTGGTCGCCTATGTGAAAGACCTAGGCTTCACCCATATCGAGCTGATGCCGGTAACCGAGCATCCGTTCGATGCCTCTTGGGGCTATCAAACCACCGGCTACTATGCCCCCACCAGTCGCTTCGGTACCCCGGATGATTTTCGTTGGTTCGTGGACCACTGCCACCAAAACGATATCGGCGTCATCCTCGACTGGGTGCCGGCCCATTTCCCGAAGGATGCCCACGGCTTGGCCCACTTCGACGGCACGGCTCTCTACGAGCATGACGACCCACGGCTGGGCGAGCACCTGGATTGGTCGACCCTGATCTACAATTTCGGGCGCTACGAGGTGAAGAACTTCCTGATCTCGAGCGCCCTGTTCTGGCTTGAGGAGTTTCATATCGACGGCATCCGGGTAGATGCCGTGGCCTCGATGCTCTATCTGGACTACTCGCGCGAAGAGGGCCAGTGGATCCCGAACAAATACGGTGGTCGCGAAAACCTGGAGGCCATCGACTTCATGCGCGATCTCAACGAGGTCACCCACTCTCAGGTTCCCGGGGTATTGGTGATGGCCGAAGAGTCCACATCCTGGCCCCAAGTCACCAAGCCCACCTACCTCGGTGGACTGGGCTTCGATCTGAAGTGGAACATGGGTTGGATGAACGACACCCTATCCTATATCGAGCACGAGCCCATCCATCGCCAGTACCACCAGGACATGCTGACCTTCAGTATGCTCTATGCCTTCACCGAGAATTTTCTGCTGCCCTTCTCCCACGACGAGGTGGTCTACGGTAAACGCTCCCTACTCTACAAGATGCCCGGAGACGAATGGCAGCGTTTTGCCAATCTGCGCCTGATCTACGTCTACCTATTCACCCATCCGGGGAAAAAGCTGCTGTTCATGGGTAATGAATTCGGGCAGGGCGAGGAGTGGAACAGTGCCAATGTCCTCGACTGGTATCTGCTCGATTACCCGAACCACAGCGGTGTGCAGAAGCTGGTGCGTGATCTCAACCGGCTCTACCGGAGCTACCCGGTCTTGCATACTCATGATTTCGACTGGGAGGGCTTCGAATGGATCGATTGCCATGATGCCCAGAACTCGGTCCTGATTTATCTGCGCCGAGTCCGAAATGATTTCCTGGTGGTGGCGCTCAATTTCACCCCGGTGTCTCGGGAGGACTATCGGATCGGGGTCCCCGAGGCCGGTATCTATAAGGAAATTCTGAACTCGGACGCCGTGGACTATTTCGGCGGTGGTGTCGGCAACGGGGCCCGGATACTGCGGACCGACGAATCCGAGTGGATGGGGCGGCCGCACTCCTTGACTGTCACGCTGCCGCCGCTGTCCGGAATCGTCTTGAAGCTCGACCAACCGGCCGTTGTAGCCCCGGACGAGCCGACGAGTGACATGGACGCCACGGATGAGGGATCGTTCGTCGCGAAAGATGACCCGACCGAAAAGGCCTGACAGGCTGGGGTTTCAGGATGCGAAGCGGAGACAGCGGAGGAGCACAGGAAAGCGAGGGAGCGTAAGCGACGAGCGGAGTGCGACGACCCCCGCGAAGGCGGAGGGTCGTGCGTTTCGTCGGAGTCCGGCGCGTGAGCGCCGGCGGAGACGAAAGGCTCGGCCATGCGACACGGCGTCCAGTCATTGCAGGAGTCCTCATTGCGGGAGTCCTGGTGCCGCGCGAAGTGCGCGCCGGGACGGATGCAGGACGAACGCGGGCCGCCGAAGGCCATGGCCGTCGCTTAATTTTGTGCACCCGAAATCGGACGGACCTCATTTCGGGTTTCGCGAACAATGGCGACGCTCCAGTCGTTTCATTCCCAATTCTTCAAGCACCTGGGGGCTTAAAGAATGGTCGGGTCTTCTTGCCCGGCACGGGCTTCTTGAGTTCTAAAGAGGACCTTGAATTTTTCAAGCTACCCTAACGGGTCGTGGTGTACTACTTTCCACCGAGCATCCTCGATGGAATCATTGCACGATCACCGCCCATCGAGCACCACAGAATTTTCCAAGGTGCCCCGTATTTTCTACCAGTCCGAGGGCTAGTCATGAAAGTCGGCATTCTTACGAACGAATATCCGCCACATGTCTATGGCGGAGCGGGCGTCAGTGTGGAGTACTTGACCGATGAGCTGTGCAAGCTCGACCAGGGGCGGCATTCGGTAAAGGTCCTCTGCTTCGGCGAGCAGCGAAAGCGACGCGACAATCTCTCGGTATTGGGGGTCGATCCGAAGTTGGAATTCCACACCATAGACCCCCGCCACCGGAAATTCCTCGAAACCCTGCTCAACGATCTGGTGATGGCCGGCGAGATGTCGGACATCGATATCGTGCATTGCCATACTTGGTATAGCCACTTGGCTGGGATGCTGGTGAAGCAGCTGTTACAGGTCCCCATGGTCCTGACAACCCACTCCCTGGAGCCGCATCGGCCCTGGAAGGTCGAGCAACTGGGCACGGCCTACCAAGCCAGCTCATGGATCGAGCGCACGGCCTACCAAAATGCGGACGGCGTGGTGGCCGTCTCCCGTGCTATGAAAGAGGATGTCCACAAGCTATACGGTGTGCCCTTGGAACGCATCGGGATCATCCACAACGGCATCGATCTCGATCAATATCGGCCCATCTCCGACCCTCGAGTGTTGGACCGCTTCGGGATCGAGCGCGAGCAACCCTATATCCTGTTCGTCGGGCGCATCACCCAGCAGAAAGGCATCATCCACTTGGTCAACGCCATCCGCTCCATTGATGAAGGGGTGCAGATCGTTCTTTGCGCCGGCGCGCCCGATACCCGGGAGATCGGCACGGAAATGGAGCAGGCGGTGGACGAAGCCAGGAAGCACACCACCAATCCGATCATCTGGATCCCAGAAATGCTACCGAAAGACCTAATCGTTCCGCTCTATTCGCTGGCTTCGGTCTTCGTCTGCCCCTCTGTCTACGAGCCGTTCGGCATCATCAATCTGGAAGCCATGGCCTGCGAGACGCCGGTAGTGGCCTCGAAGGTAGGCGGTATTCCCGAAGTCGTGATTCCCAATCGAACCGGGGTCCTGGTCCCGATCGAGCCGCGCAGCAAGACCGATGTAGAGCCGGCGAACCCGCAGCGCTTCTCGGAGGACTTGGCCTCTGCGATCAACCGGTTACTGCGGGATCCGCAAGCTAGTCGCGACATGGGCAAGCAGGCGCGAAGACGGGTCGAAGAACATTTCAGTTGGACCAGCATTGCGGTCAAAACCCTCGGCTTCTACCAGCAAACGCTCGAATATAGGGGGAACAAGACGTGACTCGTAAACCAAGAACCGCTAGCCCTGTTTCGGAGCTTCCGGTTAAACGCCGCAACCGGGTCCAGATCAGCCGGGTGCGACCCGAGCTCGAAGGCGGGCGTTATCCGATCAAGCGGGTTGTCGATGACATCATCGAAGTCACGGCCGATATCGTGGTGGACGGCCACAATGCCTTGACCGCCATGCTGCTGTACAAGGAAGAAACCCAATCCAAATGGTCCGAGGTGCCGATGGAGCATCACCTCAACGACCGCTGGCAGGCCCAATTCAAAGTCAGCCGGATCGGACGTTGGCAGTACAAGATCGGGGCCTGGATCGACGATTTCGCTTCCTGGCAGCGCGACTTGGAGAAACGGGTCAACGCGGCCCAGGACGTTACCGTCGACCTCATGATCGGGTTGGAGCTGGTTGAGCAAGCCGCCAAGCGCGCCACCAAGGAAGACAAAGACCACTTCTCCCTGTGTTGCGAGGCCATCGGCAACAAACAGAACGTCGCCGAGGCCATCCGGATTGCGCTATCCGACGAGCTGGCGGACCTGATGCGACGCTATCCGGATCGGCGACAAGCCGACACCTACCCGGGTAGCCTCCAGGTGGTCGTCGATCCCAAGCAGGCGCAGTTCAGCTCCTGGTACGAGATCTTCCCCCGCTCCTGCAGCCCAGATCCCGACAAGCACGGAAACTTCAACGACTTGATCGCCCGGCTGCCCTATATTGCGGAGATGGGTTTCGACGTCCTCTATCTGCCCCCCATTCACCCCATTGGCAAGACCCACCGTAAGGGCAAGAATAACAACCCGACCTGCGAGCCCGACGATATCGGCAGCCCCTGGGCGATCGGTTCGGCGGAAGGTGGGCATAAATCCATCCACCCCCAGCTCGGGACCCTGGCCGACTTCCGTAAGCTCGTCGCCCAGGCGCAGGTATTCGGCATCTCCGTGGCCCTCGATCTTGCCTTTCAATGCTCACCGGATCATCCCTACGTCCAAGAGCATCCCGAATGGTTTCGGATGCGGCCGGACAACACCATCCAGTATGCCGAGAACCCGCCGAAAAAATACCAGGACATTTACCCGATCGAGTTCAAATCTCCGGACTGGGAAGGGCTGTGGGAAGAACTGCGGGATGTCGTCATGTACTGGATCGACCAGGGCGTGAAAATATTTCGCGTCGACAACCCCCACACCAAAGACTTCTCCTTTTGGGAATGGCTCATCGGGAGCGTCAAGAAGGAAGCCCCGGAGGTTATCTTCCTGGCGGAGGCCTTTACCCGTCCCAAGCTCATGAGCCAGCTCGCCAAGCTAGGCTTCACCCAGTCATACACCTACTTCGCTTGGCGCAACTCGAAATGGGAGCTGGAAGACTATCTGACCTCCCTGACCACGACCGATCTCAAGGAATACTTCCGGCCCAACTTCTGGCCCAACACACCGGACATCCTCAACGAGTACCTGCAGGTGGGCGGACAACCGGCCTTCAAGGCCCGACTGGTCCTGGCCGCCACCCTGTCGAGTAGCTACGGCATCTACGGACCAGCCTTCGAGCTGTGTGAGGGTGAGCCGGTCGAGATCGGCAGCGAAGAATACCTGAACTCGGAGAAATACCAGCTCCGGCATTGGGGTCTGGATGCCCCGCACAACCTCAGGCACTACATCGCCCAGGTCAACAGGATCCGCCGAGAGAACCTAGTTCTGCAATCCAACAGCAACCTCAAGTTCTACCCCGTCGACAACGAAAACATCATCTGCTACGGCAAGCACAGCGATGACTTTTCGGAAATCCTCATCGTTACCGTCAACCTAGATCCGAACTGGACCCAATCGGGGTGGCTGGAGCTGCCGATCGGGGAATTCGACCTGCCCCAAGGGCGGCCTTTCCAGGTCCATGATCTGCTCGACAACAAGCGCTACCTGTGGAACGGCGGTCGTAACTTCATCCAGCTCGAGCCCCACGCATCACCGGCCCACGTCTTTCGCCTGCGGCGTTTCCAACGTAGTGAGCGAGATTTCGACTATTACTTCTAATTCCACTTCTACTTTGTCACATTCGGATTGGCTCGCTGATTAGAATTTTAGTAAGCCACCGGCTTTGCCGGTGCGACTAGAAAAGGTTCTGCCATTCCTGGAGTAAAAGCCTCCTGAAGAAAGTCCCGTGGTCTCATTCAGTAGGTAACCATGGACAGAATGGCAGAGCTTAGGCCACGTGAGATCCGACCACGTCGGAGGAGCACAGGAAAGCGAGGGAGCGTAAGCGACGAGCGGAGTGCGACGACCCCCGCGTAGCCGTAGGGTCGGGCGTTTCGTCGGAGTGCGGTGCGTGAGCGCCGGCGGAGACGAAAGGCCCGGCCATGCGACATGGCGTCCAGTCATTGGGGAGTCCTGGTGCCGCGCGGAGTGCGCGCCGGGACGGACGCAGGACGAACGCGGGCCGCCGAAGGCCATGGCCGTCGCCTAATTTTTTGCACCCGAAATCGGACCGACCCCATTTCGGGTTGCGCGAAAAACGGCGACGCTCCGGACGTAAAGTCCATACCTTATAGCGCCGTTGCGGCCGTTGCGTGAGATAGGAAAACCTCGGCTAAGCCTTTGTTTCCAGGTTTCTCCACGTCGTTTTAAAAGAGCCGCACCCGAATCACATTTCGACTTGGCACAAGGGGAAAATTCCAGGGAGGAAATTTTCCCGCTGTAAAGAAGCCCACCTTGGAAGAATTCAAGGTCCCCCGAAGTGTCTCGGATCGAGGTCGGGGAACAGGTTGTCCATCCGCTCCAGCGCGATGAGCTGTTGGTCTCGAATCCGGCCGCCGCGCAAGGCCTCGGCCAGGAGGCGGAACTGGGCCAACTGAGTGCGCAGGCGCGATTCACAGTAGGCCGACCCAGTATCTCGCCCCACATGGAAGGTCCAATCCAAGCTTTGTGCCAGTAGCAAGGAGCGGGCCGCCTGTCGCAATAGACGGGAGGTCCGATCTGGGACACCAGCATCCCCTCGTGTCGATCAACCAGCCCCTGAAGCTCTCCTGCCGCCTAATGCAGATGTAGGTAGACCCTAGCCCGTGTCCGGGTGCAGCCAAGTACTATTATAGCCATGCTCGCCCCAGCTCGAGGGCGCGGGACGGATCTCCTCCGCGGTCCTATGTGACCGCAGGTGCTCACCCAGGGTCACGGAGTGTCGTGCATCACGAGTAGCCTGTGCTAGGGCGGCCGTAGGCTCGTAGAGGGCCTTAGTATTCGAGCCCCCGGTAACGCGGTGAAACTTGAGTCCCTTCGGTGCGGCCTCGACTCCCGAGGGGAGGAAATCCGCCAGTAGGTCCGTATCGCCCTCGTAGCCGAGGTCCCGGTGATACTCGCGGTACAGGGAGTGACCGGGGTACCCAGCGGTGGGGCTCCAGAGCTCCTGCGCCGGATAGAACGTAACTGTGCCGCCGGCCGAGCTAGGGGCGTAGACCCCGTGGCGTGGGGCGGCGTCGCCTGCTGTAACCCGTGCGTATCAAGGACGATGTAGCGGTAGCCGACCTGGGCGACCTCGTGCTCGAGTCCGGGATAATAGCCACATTCCGGTAACCAGAGTCCGTCCGGGGCGTAGCCGAAGGTGACTTGAAAATGGTCCCGCGCTACTGGGCCTGGAGATGCTCCGGGTCCCGGTCGTAGAGCACCAAGGCTGTATGCTCGAGTCGGGGCTCGAATTCCCGTGACTCTTCCGCGAGGGTGCGCAGGGTCCGGGCCTCCGATGCGGTCACGCCCATACCGACAGGATCCGGTGTCCCGGCCCCTATTCGGTATTTTCCTGCGGATTTGAAATTCGCCGGCTCAACCACGCTGATATGCCCTCTCCACCCGGTCTATCGAGTAAGTGCTGCGAGGAGAAGATTCAGCCGCAAATAAACGCCAATGAACGTAAATGTATTCGAGAAAAGTCGACGAGGATGAACCCACCTCTCGGCGTGTTATCGGATGTGCATTTGAAGTCGGCAAAGTCTTGGGTCCTGGGTCTTTGGAGTCCGTGTACGAGAAGGCTTTGTGCGTTGAGCTGGCCGAGCATTTTCCGACCCATTTGCGTCCATTCACGTTCATTGGCGGCAAAAAAGAAAATATCGAGTAAGCCCAACGGCGGGCACAACTCAATCCTCTGGTATCCAACACCGGATACCAGGAACCTTTGAGCCGTTGTCTCCAGGTTTCTCCGCGTCGTTTCAAAAGGGCCGCATCCAAAGGAATTTCCAAGGTTCCCGGCAGTGGATGGACTGCTCGCTCAACGACTTTCCAAGACCACCAAGGCATGGGCGACCACCGGATAGCTGGTTTCGGTCCAGCGCGTCTGCTGGTCTCGGGTCATGATGTCCCGGGGCGATTCTTGGCTGGTATCCAACGCCGGATACCAGGAACCTTCATGCAGTGTCCGCAACACGAAGGTTCGGGGCTCATCGCTCATGTTCATCAGAACCTGTAGGTCCTCCTCGTTCGCCTCCGTACCCGCTAGGGTGAACCCCAGGGTATGGCCGTCGGGGTCGCCCCACTGTGGGAGCTTGCCATCGGTACCCTGCCAGCTTATATCCGGTATGGATGTGCCCGGCTGTGGCTGTCCGGTCAGGAAACGTCGGCGTTGCAGGCTCGGGTGGCGTTTGCGCAGGGCGATCAGCTCCCACACGAACCGCAGCATGTCCCGGTTGCGTTCGGCGAGCCCCCAATCGAGCCAGCCCAGCTCGTTGTCTTGGCACCAGACATTGTTGTTACCGCCCTGGGTGCGCAGTACCTCATCGCCGGCCAGCAGCATGGGGACCCCCTGACTCAGAAACAGCAGGCTCAGGAAGTTTTTGGCCTGACGCTTGCGTAAGGCGAGGATTTCCAGGTCGTCACTCACCCCCTCGACTCCGCAGTTCCAGCTCAGGTTGTGGTCGCAACCGTCCTTGTTGCCCTCGCCGTTGGCCTGATTGTGCTTGTGTTCGTAGCTCACTAAGTCCTGCAAGGTGAAGCCGTCGTGGCAGGTGATGAAGTTGACGCTGTTGATGGGAAGGCGCAGGTTCGATTGGTAGAGATCGCTACTGCCGGCGAGGCGGCTTGCGACTTCGCCGATGTTGCCGGGGTCGCCGCGTACGAAACGACGCAGGCTATCGCGATAACGCCCGTTCCACTCCATCCAACGGTACCCGGGAAAGGTCCCAACTTGATAGAGCCCCGCTGCATCCCAGGCCTCGGCGATGATCTTGGTCTTGGCGAGCACATCCGACAGCTCGATCCCCCACAGCAAGGGCGGATTGTGCATGGGTTGGCCATCATCGTCCCGCGCCAGGGCGCTGGCCAGATCGAAACGAAAACCGTCTACATGCATCTCGCGCACCCAGTACTCCAAGCACTCGATGATGAAACGAGCGACTAACGGATGATTGGCGTTGATGGTGTTGCCGCATCCGGTGAAATCCAGATACTTGCTCTTATCGATCCGGTCGAGGATATAGAAGGTTTCGTTACCGAAACCTTTGAAGTTGATGGTGGTCCCGTCGTCATTACCCTCGGCGGTGTGATTGAAGACCACATCCAGGATCACGCCGATACTGGCCCGATGCAGGGCCTTGACCATATCTCGGAACTCGTTCCGATGGGTGGTACCTGCCCCCGGTGAGACACAGTAACCGGGATGGGGGGAAAAGAAGCTGTGCGTGCTGTAACCCCAGTAATTGGTCAATCCCCGCTCCCACACCGGCTCGGGCACCTCCTGCACATCGAAGGCCATCACCGGCATCAGCTCCACATGAGTGATGCCGAGGGACTGCAAATAAGGGATCTTTTCGATAACCCCGGAGAAGGTGCCGGGAGAGCGTACCCCCGAGGAGGCATGGCGGGTGAAGCCCTTGACATGGAGCTCATAGACGATCATCTGCTCACCAGGCAGATGCAAGGGGACATCCCCTTCCCAGTCGTAGCTGTCCGCGAGGATGACCGCCCGGAGCGAGTCATGCGGCTTGATGCCGGTGCGTTGGCGTTCCCAGTGATCCCAACGGTTGGTGGTTACGGCCCGGCCCCAAGGATCAACCAATTCCACCTCCGGATCGAAACGCCAACCCCGGTTCCGGGGGTCGTTGGGGCCATCCATGCACCAAGTGTAGTGGATTCCCGGCGGCAGGTCCAGCACCAGCACATGCCAGGAGAAGAAGGTGTGATTGGTCTCCGGATCCAGACGGATGGTTTGGAACGGCTCCGGGCTGTCCGAGTCCTCGTACAGCAACAGCTCGGCCCCCGTGGCATGACGACTGTAAACGGAAAAATTAACGCCGGCATCTTCCACCGTCGCCCCTGCGGGGTGACGGTGGCCGGGGGCCGTTTGGTAGGGACCGAGTGCTTTGCTCATCACGAACTCCGAACGGGGGGCGTCGAGGAGATGCGGAGTATAGCATGGGCCCTTGGCTACTCCGTGCGGGGCGGGACAGCGGTGCAGGTCAACGCAAATCAGTCGAGATCGGCCCGCTATCAGCGATGCTTCCTGGCCCCTTAGAACCTGCCTTTTTAGACAGGCTCTTTCCGGATAAAACCTTTGGAAACAACATGTTAATTTCTATAAAGCCGCCTGTCGTAAGGGAGATCCCAGACCGTCTCTATAACCTTTATTTGCGTCTATTTGCGGCTGAAATTTTCATAAAAATCCTGCTTGCCAAGGTTACCGGTAATCCGTACTCACCACGGGTAACTGATGGCGGCTATTTCAGTCCCTCTGCGTACTTTAAGCAGCTATCTAAAAACTAATTAACCTATTAGGGTGGGCTGTGCCCACCAAATACTACGCCTGACCGGTGGGCACAGCCCACCCTACGGGTAAGCCTCCATGAAAATTAATAGGTTAGTTATTAGACAGCCTCTAAGCGTCTGAAATCGCCAAGTCATTGCTTTCTATCGTAATGATCATTCGGTAACCCTGGACAGCGGTGTCGGGTCGCTGATGGGTACCTTGGAGAGATTCGAGGTGTCTTTCAGCTGTTGTGACGAAAGCGTCGGGCGATCCAGTAATCGACGCTGACATATTTACCGGCACCGATGAAGAAGAGGACCAGAAGCATGACGAAGTAGGTCGCCGCCCATTCTATACCGTTGTTGAGTATGACGATTTCGCCCTCGCTGGTGAGCCAGTCATAGTTACCGTGGGTTGCCAGTATCTCCTTGGCTCGGCTCAGGCGCTCGATTGCGCCACCAGCGTCTTCGAGCCGGAATATTCCTAGCCGCTCGGAAGCGAAGGCGGAACCACTGTCCGCGATCGTCTGCCAACCGTTTTCCCAGTGAGCCGTGATGGCCGCAACGACCATGGTCACCATCAGGGGTAGGGAGATCCAGCGTACGGCGAAGCCGATGACGAACAGAATGGCACCCATTACCTCGGTGCCGGCAGCCAGCCCGGCCATGAGCTCGGGCATGGGAAGACCGAGTCCCCAATCCGGATCGCCGAACCATGCGGCCGTGTTCCCGAAGTCGATGAGCTTGTTGGTGCCGACAATCCAGAATACGGGGGCCAGATAGAGGCGCAAGGCCAATGGCGCCAGAAAATCGATGGTCCGAAAGGTATCCAAGAAATTTTGCAGCTTACCGAGTGGTTGGATCATCGAGAGTCCTCCGGACAAAAAATACGCGGCTGCAATGCCGGTCCGAGATCGCGTCGCAGACCAAAAGTTTTTGGGAGGTTTGCCCTATGAGTGGAGAACGGACCTCATTCACAGTGGGGTGAGTAGGCTTATGGGGACCTTGGAAAATTCCATTCGTGAAATTTTTCCCTACGCCAAGTCGAAATGTGATTTCGTGGTTTCATTTTCAATCGGTGGCCCGATTGAAAATGGCAGGGCATCCCTGCCCCACACGGGCACCTTGAATTTTCCAAGGTGCTCTACAATCCTATCATCCTCATGGTTTTCTCTATGAAGCCCTTCTCTTCGTCCGCCTCACCTTTCATATCCTTCATGCCCTTCGTACCCATCTTGTCCTTCATACCCGGATCGCCGCCGCACTTGCCGGCACCGCATCGGCTCTTCGTTTTGCCCGGATCGCCGCCGCACTTGCCGGCGCCGCATCGGCTCTTCGTTTTGCCCGAATCGCCGCCGCACTTGCCGGCGCCGCACCGGCTCTTCTGATCCTTGGCTTGGTCCTCGACCAACGTCGTGTAATCGCTTGGAGTTGGAGCTTGGAGGGTGTTGAATGGGTTGTCGGTGGTGTCGGCCGGGCTCGTGGCCGACAGACTTCCGGCAAAGAAGGCGCCGATAAGGGCTGCGACGGGTTTGGTTAGGTTCTTCTTAGTCATGGATATCTCCTGAAATAGGCTCGAGTTTCCATTCGATACCGGTGGTTTGCTCCGTAATGTAAGGGACCCGAGAGGACCTTGAAAAATGGCATCCCTGCAATTTTTCAAGTTGCGAAGTGAAAGCGCGGTTCTCACTTGGCTCCCGGTCTTCAAGCACTAATGCGCTTGAAGACCTGTGGGGTATTCTTCACCGCATGGGTGCCTTGAATTTCTTTCAAGGCGCCCGTGACACGGACCAAACAGCACTCGGTATGTTTACGGAGCCGTATTGATAACATAAGGAATAGGCTTTGAAAATAGGCATTTTCGGCGGTGTAGGGAGCAAATAAACTGTCCGGACTTGTAGCCCGTGATGTGTCTGGTTTCATTGGACGCCGAAGAGGTATCCAATGAGCCGAACGGACTTGCTGCAGGAGATTCGGAAGATGAGATTTGAAGAGGCGTATGGGGGGTGGCAAGCAGGCCGCTTGAGACAGGAGGCGGCAGCCCGGCTGCTCGGGGTATGCGAGCGGACCTTTCGGCGCTATGTTTGACCGCTAGGCGCTATGTTGACCACTACGAGGACGAGGGTCTGCACGGGTTGATCGACAAGCGCCTGGAGCAGGTCTCGCACCGGCGGGCGTCAGTGGGATGAGGTCATGGCGCTGGTGGAGCGCTACCGTCGACGACATGCGGGCTGGAACGTCAAGCCTTTCCACGCTTGGTACCAACGCAACGGGGGCAAGCACAGCTACACCTGGGTCAAGAACCGGCTGCAAGAGGCCGGTGTGGTACAGAAGGCACCTGGGCGAGGCAAGCACCGCAAGCGGCGCACCCGCGCGGCTTGGCCGGGCATGATGCTGCACAACGTCGCCATTGTTCGCGAAACCCGCAATCGAATGGACCCTATTTCGGGTTTCGCGAACAATGGCGACGTTCCGGTAAAACAGATCTGGTTTTCTTTACGGACGCCGATCGCCAATTCGATCCGCGGGAGGTCCGGCGTCTAGTCGCGTGGATCCATGACTATGACCTAGTGGTCGGCTACCGGCAAAACCGGGCAAAACCGTGCCAACCCTTGGCATCGACGCTTCAATGCTCGGGGTTGGAATTTATTGGTGCACCTGATACTCGGGTGCAGGTCGAGGATATCGATTGCGCATTCAAATTGCTTCGCCGCGAGATTTTCGACCGGATCGAGCTCGTGTCCGCAGGGGCCATGATCAATATCGAGCTGTTTGCGCGAGCACAGCAGCTCGGGCTGCGGTTCAAGGAGGTCCCCGTAAGCCATTACCCGAGGGCGGCGGGAAAGCAGTCCAGGGCCAATCCCAAGGTGGTCCTTACCGCTTTCGGTGAGCTGATCCGTATTTGCAGGCGTTTACGTCGCTTGCGGTAATCTCAAGATATCGGTGCTGATCTGACACAGCTCGGTCACTACGCGATCCGGGACCACGCCGGTGCAACCGGGATCCTTCTGACGCAGGCGCAGGGAGCGGGCATCACCGGCAAACAAAGCGGTCCGGCAGCCGGTCGCGGATGCCGGTCGGATGTCGTTGCGCAAGTCGTTGCCGACGTAGAGTACTTGGCTCGGTGCGATACCGTGGGTCCGCTCCAGACCGGCCAGGGCTACTTGGTAGATCCGGGTGGAAGGTTTGGCCTCTAGCAGGCGGTAGGACCAAGCGCAGCACGCCGCATCGAATCCCAGATCGGTGAGGGAGGAGCCGAGGAAAGCCTCCAACATCAGGGGGGTGTAGAACTGGGCGTTAGATACGATGCCCAGAGCCAGGGGACGCTGGCGCAGGTCTTCCAGCAACCGAGCCAAACCTGGCATGGGCCAGACCGGATTCACACGACACTCGTACTCCACCGCCAGCTGGGTGAGCCGATCCTGGGACGGTAGCAGGGTGCGCCAGATCTTCAGGATATCCACCTCCGGAAACTCGATTCCAGCGGCCTTACGCCGGGCATGAGCGGCGCGGATCGCCTGCTCGATCCGGGCCGGACCGAAGGTGGCCGTTAGGCCGACGGCAGCCAAGGCGGCGGTAAAGGCACTCGTCGGGTCCCGCTCTCCAGCCAGCCCGATGTCCCCGGATGCGGAGATGACGAGGGTACCGTAGATGTCGAACAGCACGGCTCGGATCCCGGGCAGGGGGGCAAGCTTGGGGGCCAAGTGTGTGGGATGTGGCTCCAGGGGGTTGGACAAGGGCCGGATGCGGTTGACCAAGTCCGGAGGTGAAGGCTGGTGCATGGCGGTTGGTCAGGTGCGCAGGAGAAACAGACGCTCGGGGGTCAGGAACCGGTCAAGCAGGGTCGTCCCGTCGGCGGCGTCCAGGGTCGGATCTACGGGTGCCTGTACCAGGGACCCATAGATGTACTCCAGGCGGCGTCCATAGCCGGCGATGGAGTAGTCGCGTTCGACCACCGCCCGATTGTGTGCGAGGCGGGTCCCGGAGGCGGCCTCGGGCAGGTGTTCCGGACGTAGGGCATTGCGGTCCCGGGGGTGGGCGGCCAGATGACGGATGATCTCCTCCTGGGCCGTCTCGTCCAGGCACCCGAAATCGATGTGCCCGTCATGCACGGAACTCGCCCATAGGCGCTCGCTAGCGGTGGGCGTCTGCGCGCGACCGTACGCGGCTATCCGGTCGGCGAGGGCCCGGTCCATGGCCGTGCGCAGGCGGTCCCGGTCGAGCCAGTCCAGGGGGATCTCCAGACGCTTGTAGAGGCCCTCAAGGTCGAGCCCGGCCGCGACGAAGTCGCGGGTGATCTCGGGCAGGTTGCGGCCGACCAGGGGACGTCCCATCAGCCAGGGCTCGAGGAAGGCGAGGCCGAAGCCCTCGGCGACGCTGGTGGTGATCAGGGCGTGGGCTCCGGCGAGGAGGGCGGAGAAATCGTCGCTGCGGGCCCCGAGCTCGAGCTCCAGGGCCAGCCCCAGCTCTTGCGCCAGCGCCACCCAGCGGCGGTAGAAAGGCTGCTCGGCCGGGTTTTTCGGGGCTTGGGTGGTTGCGAACAAGTCCTGTTCGGTGGTTACCGTCGACCAGAGTAACAGCTCACCCAGATTCTTGCGCCGGATGGCACGGGTGGGATAGAGCCACAGCCGCCGGCCTGGAAACGGGTTGGCGGATCGGCCCGCCGGCGGCGGCAGGTGCACCGCATTCGGCAGCCGATGCAGGCGATCGAGGGGAACCCCGGCGGCGGCTAGGAAGCTGTGGTCGCGGTCGTTGAGGACCGCATAATGCAGGTGTGCGGCCAGGGGGTAGAGCAGGGCGGAGAGTCGCGCCGCATCTCCCCCGCCGAGCTCACCGAGCAGCCTTGCATAGAGGCCCGGGCGACCGTCCTCGGCAAAGTCGTGGGGTTGCAGCAACAGACGTTGACCCTGTTGCGCCAGTGAGCACAGGGCCTCGGGAAGGGCCAGATTCTTACCCAGGCAGTGATTGTGGATATGCCACAGATCCGGCCTATCCCCGAGTCCCTCTCGGGCCGCGCGTATCAGCTCCGCCGCAAGCTCCGTAGATCCCACTGCCGGTCGATGTTCTTCATAGGCCAATCCCGGTACTTGGGCGAAGCCCACACCTTTCGGTAAAGGCTGCCGGGGCGGCTCTCCGGCGACGACCAGCACCCGATGGCCGGCAGCGGCCAGGGCCGCGGCGGCGTGCTCAATGACGCGGGTGACACCACCGGTCCGCAGGTGGAAGTGACTGATGAGGATACGCATGCACGGAAGGTCCTCTGGAATGTCACGAAGCAGCTTACCCTCGGTCTCTGTGATCGAATCGACAACACGCCGAACCAAACTCGATCTGACGGTCCGTGAGCTTGGAGTCTTCGCCAACGGCAAGCTCGTCGCCCGCACGAGCCAAGTAGCATCCCCGGCACGCACTCCGCTCGTCGCTTACGCTCCCCCGCTTTCCTGTGCTCCTCCGTGGAAATCAACGAGCATCTCTAGACTCCGTAAATGATGTCGAAGCGTTCGCGTGGAAGTGACTCGATGACGAACTCGACCGATAGTGGGTGAGCACGTTGTTCTACACGAACTTCGTGGATTCTGTCGCGGACCCCATCAAATGGAATGATAAAGATGAGTGGCGTGGAATCACTGGTCTGTGCCTTCTCGACAATCAAACTGATATCGGTTATTTCACGCTGCCCTATCTCTCCCAAAGCAAGCCTCACTTGTGTGCCCTTAAGGATTCCGGTCTTATTGGCTTCGATCTTGGCACTGTGGTGATCACCACGAGTGACATCGTCGCGTAGTCTGCGGTAAATCGCGATGGGGTTCGAGGATGGCGGAACTTTGTAGCCTACCGCACGCGCCGATTCCGGATCGAAGAAAAGTGTACACCAAACGTAGTGCATTCCCCCGTAGAAGCGTTCTGCGATTGCGTAGGCGAGCTAGGTTACGGTGGAGTAGAGGATGAGCGGTCGATTTGTTAGCTCGATCACAGACCGATTTCCCCTCTTGCGTGTCGATGCCACCTAATCGGGGATAGGGAACGAAACTTCGCCATTCTTAAGTTCCCTTATTGTAACGCCCGTATAATGAAATCACAAATTCTCGCGAGTGACCGCTCCGAGGGAGTATGTTCGATTAAGGCCGCTTGCGCACGACGAAGAAAATGCCTGAAAAAATCGGTTTTGTTTCGACACGGTTCGCCGGTACCGACGGAGTCTCTTTGGAAGCGGCCAAGTGGGCAGAGGTGCTCTGGCAGGACCAACACGTAAGCTACTGGTATGGGGGGATGTTGGACCGTGATCCGGAGACGAGTCTGTGTGTCCCCGAGACCTTCTTCGGGCATTCGGAGAATCGCTGGATCAACGAGCAGCTCTGGAACCGCACGAGTCGCGGCCAAGAGGCCAGTCGGCGGATACGCGAGCTGGCCGAATATCTCAAGGGCACCCTCTACGACTATCGGGAGCGGTTTGGTCTGGATATCCTGATCCTGCAGAACGTACTCACCATCCCCATGCATATCCCGCTCGGGGTCGCGGTGACCGAGTTTCTGCTCGAGACCCAAATGCCCGCGATCGCCCATCACCACGATTTCTACTGGGAGCGCCAGCGGTTCCAGATCTCGGCCGTGGGGGACTATCTGGAGATGGCCTTCCCTCCGCGTATCCCGCACTTGCAGCATGTGGTCATCAATCAGGCCGCCAAGGATCAGCTCGGATGGCGCAAGGGGATCTCCAGCATGCTCATTCCCAATGTGCTGGATTACGAACATCCACCCGGTCCGGTCGACGACTATGCGGCCGATGTCCGCGGGGAGATGGGGCTCGCCCCCGGGGACCTGCTGATCTTGCAACCGACCCGGGTGATTCCCCGTAAGGGCATCGAGCACGCCATTCAACTGCTGCGACGTTTGGGGAATCCCCGTTGCAAGCTGGTGGTGTCCCACGCAGCCGGGGATGAGGGGCTCAGCTACTGCGACGAGATCTGTGAGTTGGCACAGGATGAAGGAGTGGAATTGATCCTGTTCGGGGGACGGGTTGCCGACCGGCGCCAGCTCGATGACAGCGGACGTAAGGTCTATATCCTCAAAGATCTCTATCCCCATGCCGATCTGGTCACCTTTCCGAGCCTGTACGAAGGCTTCGGCAACGCCCTGTTGGAAGCCATCTATTTCCGCAAGCCATTGGTGATCGGAAATTATTCGGTCTATAGCCGGGATATCGAGCCCAAGGGGATCTCGCTGCCGACCATCGATGGCTTCATCGACCGTGAGCTGGTGGAGCGTACCCGACGGATCCTGGAGGATCGGGAACACCGGGAGACGCTGGTAGAGCACAACTACCGGATTGCGGAGCGCTACTTCAGCTACCGCGTATTACGGGATAGCCTACACTTGCTCATCGCCAACATTCGCAACCTGACGGAGTGAGCCATGCTGATCGTCGATCGCGCGGTCTATCAACGCCTCAGGGCGCACCTGTCCCAACTCTACGGAAAGGAAGCCCTGCCGCAGATTCTGAGTCGGGTCGACCTGCTCGCGGGGCGTTACGGCGTCGGTACCTGCCCGGACGAGCATTGCGGCCGGACCCTATGGGATCAACGCGATGCCGTGCTCATCACCTATGGGGACATGGTGCGCGTCGCAGGAGAGCCATCGCTGCGTTCCCTGTTGCGCTTCCTCCACGAGCATCTGGACGATGCCCTCTCCGCGGTCCATGTGCTGCCCTTTTTTCCCCATAGCTCGGACGACGGCTTTGCCGTCATCGACTACCGGCAGGTGGACGGGGCCCTCGGTGATTGGGGCGACATTCGGGCCTTGAGTGCGGACGACCGGTACCGGCTGATGGTGGACCTAGTCATCAACCACGTCTCCAGCCAGAGCGCCTGGTTCCGCAACTTCGCCAACGGGGTCGCCCCGGAGCGTCATTATTTCATTGTGGTGGAACCGGATACCGACTTGAGCGCCGTTACCCGTCCCCGCACCTCGCCGTTGCTGCGTCCGGTGCAGACCCCTTCCGGCGAGCGGCTGGTCTGGGCGACCTTCGGCCACGACCAGATCGATGTGGATTTCAGCAACCCGGACGTGCTGTTCGAGTTTTTGGACATCCTGCTGTTCTACGTGCATCACGGTGCCCGCATCATTCGCCTGGACGCCATCGCCTACCTGTGGAAGGAGATCGGCACCGATTGTATCCATCGGGAGCAGACCCACCTAGTGGTCAAGATCCTGCGCGATGTGCTGGATCTGCTGGCACCGGGAATCATCCTGCTCACCGAAACCAATGTTCCCCATGCGGAGAACGTCGGCTATTTCGGGGCTGGGGACGAGGCCCACATGGTTTATCAGTTCAGCCTTCCGCCGCTATTATTGCATGCGCTGGAGACCGGGCAATCCCGCTATCTCACGGACTGGGTTGCCGGGCTCGAGCCCCCGCCGCCGGGTTGTACCTTCTTCAACTTCACCGCTTCCCATGATGGCATCGGTCTACGCCCCCTGGAGGGGTTGCTGCCGGACACCGAGTTCAATGCCCTGGTGGAGCGGATGCGGCAAAAGGGTGGGCGGGTCTCCCGACGGGAGAATCCAGATGGCTCCCAGACGCCCTACGAGCTGAACATCACATACTTCGATGCCCTGAGCTTCCCGGGAGAGGCCGGCACAGAGCTCGGTATTGCCCGTTTCCTGTGCTCCCAAACCATCCTGTTGAGCCTCCAAGGGGTGCCGGGGATCTACTTCAACAGCTTGGTCGCGGCTCCGAGCTGGCCGGAAGGGGCGCGGGAGACCGGCCGCGTGCGTACCATCAACCGCCGGAAATGGGAGTGGGCGGAGCTGGAGCATTGGCTCGCGGACGCGACTCGACCGGCCGGTCGAGTGTTCGTCGAGTACCGTCGTCTGCTCAGGATCCGACGCCAGCAGGCCGCGTTTCATCCCGATGGTCCCCAGCGGGCATTGCCGTTGCCGGTGGGGCTGTTCGGCGTCGAGCGGACGGCCCCCGACGGCTCCGAGAGGATCTCGGTTGTGGCCAATCTCGCAGCGGAGTCGTCGGAGGTCCTGCCGCTGGCGATCGACTACCGCTTCGCGCAACGGCGATGGCACGAGCTCATTCAGGATTGGTCATGTATTGGCACCGAGCTCGGGGTAATCCGGCTTGCGCCCTATCAAGTCATGTGGTTACGGGATGAGTAGGCGATCATTCATGGCAGCCTTGAAGAATTCCAAGGGTAGAGCTTTCCACCGGGCCTTCATGTCGGTCTCGGGTTTGATCGGGTCCGCAATCCTTGTGTTCGGCCTCTGTGGGCGCGGCGGTGGGGGATGGACGGAAGAGGGTTTGCCCGTGCACTGTCGTGCACTGTTTGGATGAGCCGGATCCGGGACCCTGCAAGGCACGGTTTACCCGGTACTTTTACGATTATCGCTACGATTGGTGCCGTGAGTTTCATTACGGAGGCTGTCGGGGGTGGGTTCCGTTCGAGATTCGGGAGGCCTGTGAGACAACCTGTACCGCGGGTGGCTCGCAGAGGACGCTAGGCCGGGGGGCCGATGACCGAAAAGAGGCTCTCTTACGGATTGTGTGGGTAGAATGGACCGGAGCGTCGCCATTGTTCGCGAAACCCGAAACGGGCTCCGTCCGATTTCGGGTGCAAAAAATGAGGCGACGGCCATGGCCTTCGGCGGCCCGCGTTCGTCCTGCGTCCGTCCCGGCGCGCACTCCGCGCGGCACCAGGATTCCCACAATGACTGGACGCCGTGTTGCATGGCCGAGCGTTTCGTCTCCGCTGACGAAACGCTCGGCCCTACGGCTACGCGGGGGTCGTCGCACTCCGCTCGTCGCTTACGCTCCCTCGCTTTCCTGTGCTCCTCCAAGGACGGCGTAGATCCTATCGAAGCGCGGCAAGCCGAACCGGAGAAGATGCCCACTTTCACCACTTGCGCCGCCCGCTACATCCGGGCACATCGGCACGGATGGAAGAACGCCAAGCACGCCCGGCAGTGGGTGAGCACCCTCAAGACCTACGCTCGGCCGGAGATCGGTTCAAAAAAGGTGGACGCCATCGCCACCGAGAACATCCTGAAAATCCTCTCCCCCATCTGGACCACCAAGACCGAAACCGCCAAGCGGGTGCAGGGGCACATCGAAAACATCCGACTATACCGCCGCCCACAAGTATCGCGATTCCCTGGACCCGGCCCGTTGGCGTGGCCACCTCGACAAGCTGCTACCGAAGCCCTCGCGTGTGAAGAGGGTCAGCCACCATCCCGCCATGCCCCACACCGAGGTTCCCGCCTTCATGGTGGAGCTGGCCGGTAACGGCAGCGTATCGACGCTGGCGCTGCGGTTCCTGACGCTCACCGCCACCCGCACCAGTGAGGTGCTGCAAGCACAGTGGAACGAAATCGACCTGGAGGCCGCCGTCTGGACCGTACCTGCCGAAAGGATGAAAGCCCGACGTGAACATCAGGTTCCCCTCTCCGACGCCGCCATGAACATTCTGGAGGCCCTGCCCCGCATCGAGGACAACCCTTACCTCTTCCCCGGCGCTCGTCACGGCCATCCCTTGTCCAACATGGCATTGCTGCAATTGATGCGCGGCATGGGCTACGAGATGAACCCGGAGCGCCGCCATTTTTCGCGCAACCCGAAATGGGGTCCGTCCGATGTCGGGTGCACAAAATGAGGCGACGGCCATGGCCTTCGGCGGCCCGCGTTCGTCCTGCGTCCGTCCCGGCGCGCACTCCGCGCGGCACCAGGACTCCCGCAATGACTGGACGCCGTGTCGCATGGCCTGGCCTTTCGTCTCCGCCGGCGCTCACGCGCCGCACTCCGACGAAAGGCTCGGCCCTACGGCTACGCGGGGGTCGTCGCACTCCGCTCGTCGCTTACGCCCCTCGCTTTCCTGTGCTCCTCCAACGACTAACCAAGGCCCGCAAGGACCGAAACATAAAGGTAAATTTTCCAGATGATTTCGGTTAAATAATCTGGAGGCAAACATGGGCGGCATGGGTAGCGGACGACATTGGTACCGGGGCGCGAAAAACTCTACCGACGATTACCGATCCATCGACGTGCGGCGCTGGAAACGGGATGGCCTCTTCGTATCAATCCTTCGGCTGGCAGCGGTCACGCCATGGTGGGGTGGTCGCTTCCATCCGCGTACGCACTGAACCGGGCCGGGAGCTCCTCACCTACCGATACCGCAGCGGCGGCGAGGACTGGAAGGACGAAAGCTACTCCGTCTATCTCGACTGGACCGCCTGCCATCTTGGCGGGAAACATCCCTGGTTCCTTTGCCCCGCCCTTGGTTGCGGTCATCGAATCCGCGACAAGCTGGGATGGAGCCGGGCATCCTCAACGGCAACGGTTAGAAACCTAAGGGGATGCACTGGAACACCTTCGAGCGTTTGACTGCCCAGCACCGATGCCTTCGTGCAGGTTTCATTGGCCGGGATGGCCGCGAAGCTGAACCTAGTGGGGGAATCGCTGGATGATTGGATTTGAGCCCATAAGGGAGGCTAATTGGGGGGGGCTACCAGATATTAATAAACAAAAACCCAGTGAAATCAGAAGATTAATATCTTAGCTTGGCGGAGAGGGGACCCGCCCATAATGATTCCGAGGAAGGCTATATTCATTTGCTTGACCATTTATTTTAATGCCTTGCTTCTTAAGTCTAGTCTTAGACAATCCACCGAAATCTACTATAATCCATGTCTTGTTTGGGGATAGATTTGGGGATAATACCCGCCTATCCCCAAGCGAAGCAGACCCGATACGGCGGCAACCGCATCGTGGCCCTAACCACAACCAACCTCTCCAGCAGGTTCGGCCATGGCTACTGCCGATTCTACTCTCGCTCTTAAACGATAAGACCATCGCCAGCATTCGGGATGCCCTGCCTCTCGGGCTTGCTGCCTTTGGTGAGACCGAACACCTATCCAACGCCCAACAGATCCAAGTGCAGCGGGTAAGTCCTGTCGATCAAGACCTCCAGGTAATCCAAGCGACCGGCGCATCGGACACGATTTTCCGGTTCGCTGACGTCCTGCGTGCCTTGGGTTGAGCCATGAGCAAGGGTAAGCTCACGGCGCGACAAACGGCGACCGTCGCCCCCGGCAAGTACGGGGACGGCGCGGGGTTGCGGCTTGTTGTCTCCAAATCCGGCTCACGGCGTTGGGTCTTTCGGTTCATGCTCAACGGACGCTCCCGCGAGATGGGCTTAGGCGGCTATCCGGACGTGAGTCTGGCCGAGGCCCGCGACAAGGCCGCCGAGCATCGAAAGAAGGTGAAAGCCGGTCTCGATCCCATCGAAGCGCGCACCGAAGCTCAGGCCGAGACGGAGAAGACGCTTACCTTCACCAGTTGCGCGGCCCAGTATATTCTGGCGCACCGCAACGGATGGAAGAATACCAAACACGCCCATCAATGGGTGCGCACGCTCAAGACCTATGTCCGCCCAAAGAGCGGTGCCAAGCCGGTAGACGCCATCGGCACGGAAGAGGTGCTGAACATCCTCAAGCCGATCTGGAATACCAAGACCGAGACCGCCAAGCGAGTGCAGGGACGCATTGAGAACATCCTGGACTACGCGGCGGCGCATGGCTACCGGGACCAGACCAACCCGGCCCGCTGGCGGGGACACCTGGACAAGCTGCTACCGAAGCCCTCGCGTGTGAAGAGGGTCAGCCACCATCCCGCCATGCCCCACACCGAGGTTCCCGCCTTCATGGTGGAGCTGGCCGGTAACGGCAGCGTATCGACGCTGGCACTGCGGTTCCTGACGCTCACAGCACCCGCACCAGTGAGGTGCTGCAAGCACAGTGGAACGAAATCGACCTGGAGGCCGCCGTCTGGACCGTACCCGCCGAAAGGATGAAAGCCCGACGTGAACATCGGGTCCCCTCTCCGACGCCGCCATGAGCATTCTGGAGGCATTGCCCCGCATCGAGGACAATCCTTATCTTTTCCCCGGCGCTCGTCACGGCCACCCCTTGTCCAACATGGCATTGCTGCAATTGATGCGCGGCATGGGCTACAGGGTGAACGGCGACCGGGGCGACTACGTGCCCCACGGATTCCGCTCCAGCTTCCGCGACTGGTCCGGGGAGGTCTCCAGTTTCCCGCGTGATGTGGCGGAGATGGCCCTGGCCCACGTCATCGAAAACAAGGTGGAGGCCGCCTACCGGCGCGGCGACCTGTTCGACAAGCGTCGCAAGATGATGCAGGAGTGGGCAGACTACCTCGACAAGCTGAAAGCAGGCGCGGAGATCGTTCCGATTAACCAAAGTGCCTGAACGAAACTACCAGGGAGCCCCTTGGGGGCGGCCAGACAGAATCACTCGGTCCAGCTATCAGCCAGCAACTCCGCCTGTTTCAATATCGTCTCTGTAGCGGACGCCTGTTTGTTTGGCGGGTAGCCATACTTTCGCAAAATCCGTTTCACGATCACCTTCAACTTGGATCGCACGCTCTCCTTCACGATCCAGTCGATGGTGGCGTTCTTCTTCACCTTATCCACCAATTCCCTGGCAATCTCGCGCAGTTGCTCATCTCCAAGCACCTGTACGGCACTGTCGTTCACTTCAAAGGCGTCATAGAAGGCCAGCTCATCTTCCGTCAGCTTCAAGTTCTCTCCGCGCTGGTCCGCCGCCTTGATCTCCTTGGCCAGCCCTATCAGCTCTTCGATGATTTCAGCGGCTGACAATAGGTTGTTCTGATAACGCTTGATGGCGTTCTCCAGCATCTCTGAAAGTGCTCGACTCTGTACCAGATTCTTCCGGGAGCGCGTGCGTATTTCATCGTTGAGAATCTTTTTTAACAGCTCCAGGGCAAGATTCCGGTGCTGCATCCCCTGAATTTCTTCCATGAATTCGTCGGAAAGGATTAATATATCCGGTTTCTTGATACCGGCCACATCAAAGATGTCTACCACTTGGTCGGAGACAACCGCCTCTTCCACCAACTGGCGTATGGCGGAGTCCATCTCTTCTTTGCTTTTGCCCTCACCGCGTTCGAACTTGGCCAGCCGTGCCTTCACGGCTTGGAAGAAGGCCAGTTCGTCCTTGATAGCCATGGCGCGTTCATCCGGCACACAAAGTGCGAACGCCTTGGCCAGCAAGCCGACTTCCTTGGTAAACCATGCCTTTCCATCCTCCAGGCCCAGCACAAACTCCTCTGCCTCCAGGATAATCGTCAGTTTGCCCGAGGTATCGGCGTCGAAGTAGCGCTGATAGTCGAACCCCGCAAGCATCTGATCGACCACCTCAAACTTCTCGCGCATGGCGTGGACAGCCTGCTCGATGTCCAGTGTCGGCTCTCCCTTACCGCCACTCTCGGTATAGGTCGCCAACGCCTTCTTCAGGTCGGATGCGATGCCGATATAGCCCACCACCAGACCGCCGGGGTTATCCTTAATAAACCCGGTTCACACGGGCGATAGCCTGCATCAGGTTATGTCCCTTCATCGGCTTGTCCACATAGAAGGTATGCAGACAGGGGGCGTCAAATCCGGTCAGCCACATATCCCGGACAATCACCAGTTTCAATGGATCATCCGGGTCTTTCAGCCGTTCACCAATCGCCTTTCGCGCCTCCTTGCTGCGAATATGCGGCTGCATCATCTGATGGTCCGCACTGGAACCGGTCATGATTACCTTGATTGCGCCCTTGGCGTCATCCTCGTCATGCCATTCAGGACGCACAGTGACAATGGCATCATAGAGTTCAACGCAGATACGCCGACTCATGGCCACGATCAAACCCTTTCCATCGAAAACCTTCTGCCGTTCCTTGAAGTGTACCACCAGATCGCGGGCCACGTTCTCCACCCGCTGACGGTTGCCGACGATGGCCTCCCGCCGTGTCCACTTCGCCTTGGCCCTCTCGCTCAGTTCGTCCTCGTCCCCGAATCCCGTTTCGTAGTCGGCGGCATCTTCCATCACCTTGTCGAAGCGCTGATCCAGCTCTTCCTTCTCTTCCTCCTTCAGGCGCACCTTGGCCAAGTGGCTTTCGTAGTAGATGCGCACCGTCGCGTCATCTCACCGCCTGGGCGATGTCGTAGACATCCACATAATCCCCGAATACGGCTGGAGTATTCTTGTCGTCCAACTCTACTGGCGTACCGGTAAAACCGATGAAGGTGGCGTTGGGCAGGGCGTCGCGCAAGTACTTGGCGAAACCGTAGGCTGTCTTCTTGCCGACGATATTGCCCGCCTTATCTTTGATGTCCACCTCTTTGGCCTTGAACCCGTACTGGCTACGGTGAGCCTCATCGGCAATCACCACGATATTGCGGCGGTCTGAGAGCAACGGATAGATCGCCTCGCCATCCTTGGGCGAGAATTTCTGCATGGTGGTGAAGATGATCCCGCCGGAAGCCACTTTCAGCTTGTCGCGCAGATCGTCCCGGTTTTCCGCCTGCACCGGCTCCTGGCGCAACAACTGGCGGTTGGCGGCAAAGGTATCGAAAAGCTGGTCATCCAGATCATTGCGGTCGGTCAGCACCACAATGGTGGGATTATCTAGGGCCAGCACCAGTTTGCCCGCGTAAAACACCATGGAGAGCGACTTGCCGCTTCCCTGGGCGTGCCATACCACACCCCACCCCCTTTGCGACTGCCTTCTGCATCCGTGGCGTACAGCGTCGAATCCACAGCCTTTTTCACCGCATAGAACTGGTGATAGGCGGCAATCTTTTTCACCGTCTCCACCGTGGTCAGCCCAGTTTTCGGATTTTCCTTACGGGTCTTCTCGAATACCGTGAAGTGGCGAATCAGTTCCAACAGCGTGGCAGGTGACAACACCACTCGAATCAAAGTCTCCAACTGGCTGACCAGATGAGAGGCTTCCTGCTTTCCGTCCGCCGTCTTCCACGCCATAAAACGCGTGTAACCGGCGGAGAGAGATCCCATCCGCGCCTCCAGGCCATCAGAGGCCACCAACAGGCCGTTAGCAACAAATAGACTCTGTACGTCTGAAGCTGTTCATAGGCGGAACGCACCGTGGCATTCTCACTGGCGGCGTTTTTCAATTCAATCACCACCAGCGGCAGGCCGTTGATGAACAGGATCAAGTCAGGCCGCTTATTGACGTGGTGCTCGATGATGGTGAACTGATTCACCACCAGACAATCGTTTGCGCCTAGCTGGTTATAATCCACCAACCAAACCTTATCGCCTTTGGTCCGCCCCCCATGCTGGTACTCCACCTCCACGCCATTCGTCAGCAGCCTGTGGAAAGTCCCATTGGCCGCCAACAGCTCAAGAGGAGAGATACACAAAACTCCTTTAGCTGCCTGCTCCTGCGCATCCAGCGGTATCGACGGATTAAGCCGTGCCACCGCAGTGCGCAACCTGCCCTCCAGAAACACCTCGCTGAAGGAAGCGCGTTCAGGGTGCGCTGCATCCGGGGCCAACTCGGCACATCTCAAGATTGCGAATAGCCGATGCAATAACCGCTTGCTTTTCTCCTTTTTGCCAGTCCTTTTTCCAATCCAGGATGTAATCGTAAATATCCCTCTCGTTTACCGACTCATCCCGACTGTCCTTTTTCAATTTCCTGGCCGCATAGAGCACCGTCGTCACCTCTTCAGCCTGCGCCGTTGACTTTATCCGGCTGAAGAGATCAACGGTCTTATCGATCTCTTTCTTAAATGGCGTGAACTGCCCAACATACTTCGCCCGGATGGATTTATATTCAGGCCCGATCCTCAGGGCTGTCATGCGGCCCAATTGCTGCTCCTGGATCAGGTTAGCATTGGCGAACACGGACAGCGCCTCTTTCACCTCAGCCGAGAAGGGACCATAGCTCCCCTGCTTGAAATGAAACCCCGTATCCACTCCCTGATCAGTAAAGATGTAGCTGATCTTTTGAAAAATGGTTCTTCCCACAGGATTTGCATAGGGCTGGTGTTGAAGCTGATTGACGACTTCCAGCAATGCCCCCCATGAAGGAGTCAATTTCTTCTGCTTGTGCCCTTTTACAAACTGAGGACTTTCCGCCGCTTGGCTAAGGAACCCTTCGGTCAACTGCTGTTTAGGAGTCCCATAGGGCGCGTAGATCTCAACTGGTATATCCAGAGCCGCAAGGCGCTGATACATCACCGGACCAACTACCGCCCATTCCAATCCACCGTTACCGCATCCTAAGGGTAGAAAAGCAACCGACTCTATGCCCCACTCCTTGTACTTTTGCGCGAAAATATCCAGCCCTTTAATCACATCATCTAGCCGTGACGGAGAGCGCCAGTGCTTTTTGGTTGGAAAATTAATGATCGAGGTGCCAAACATGTCCGAATACAGATAAGGTTCACCGGGCTGCACCTGACTTGACTGGCAACGACTTGCATAGTCCTTGAACATCTCGGGGAACCGCTTCTTGGACGCCTGCGCAATACCCTTACCCATACACACCGACACAGTTGACCGTGTTCACGATGGTTTTGGCATTGCTCTCAAAGAGAGCACCGATTAATACTTTCACCATAATCATCACCTGAAAAACAGTCTCGGCATGAACTCCACCGGTTTGGGAAATCTCGTAGCCAACAGTTTTACTTTAGCCGCATCATTTACCACAGGTATTGCATGGGGTACCAATACCTCCGCACATTTCGCAGACTCGTGCTTCCAAAAAGCAATTTTGGTTATCAAGATGACGCCAGTCGTCCGCATAAATCTGATTAAAGTCCAGAACACTAAGATCGTTCGGCGGATAAAATCGAACATAGTCGCTGGCGGCGTTCTGATCTGAAATCACCACATCGGGCAGATTCAGAACATCGGTGGAAACACTGAGCACACACAAGGCTTCCACCTGCGCCAACCGCTTGTACATCATCGGATTGTGGATCCGACATCATGCGATTCAGTGATAACGGTTGCCCCCAAGCTGAAGGCCAGAAAGGTTGATGCTTCGGTACAGCACTTCCCCAACAACAAGGCTATACAAAGTATGGTCCTCAATATTCAGTAAAGATTCCTTCAGGTAACGGATAGGCCCATTTGTCCGCGTACCCTTCCTTATAAACATGTAAATGGGGACAGCCGCTCTCATCTCCGTCTGGATTCCGATGCGGGGGACCACCAAAATCAAGTCGGACTAATACAATCACTTGATGAGAGCGTAACTGGTTTGTTCTCTTCACTAGATTGATACGGCCACGGCTGACATCAAGAATAAATTTCTCCCGACGATCTTCGGACACGAGAGGCGCTTGGATTACCCCACCAAGATCTGGCCACGTTATTGGGCCAGAGTGTTCCGCTCGCTTGGGGATCGCAATCAGCGCATTTGCTTTGTCCTGTCTTAGGACAATATCTGTCATGCCACAGCCTCCACGGCTGTCTCGGTTTTGCGGAGGCGAATTTCGCCGGACATTAGCATGGGCAAAAGCAAATCACGGAGCTTGGCAAGCGTATGGTTTTCCAGACCGTTAGCGATGATTCGATCGAACATCGGAGAGAGCACAGCGTTTGCGGCTTCTAACGTCACCTTGTGTGGGATCACAGCTAGCGCCTCTGTAAGATGATGGCGCTGAATATGCCCCATTGTCGTCGCTTTTGATGATACTATCGCCTGAAACGTTGGCATGTGCTGCCCAATCCAAAAATAGTAGAACCACTTTGGAAGGTGCTTGGAAGTAACTTTGAACAAGTGCTGATTGAGGGCACCGCGCCCACCTGCCCACATAAGATGTATCAGGCTACCTGACCAAGAAAACAAAATATCTCCGTCCTCCACTACATATTGAGGAGGAATGTTTGAGGAAGCCTTCCCGGTCTTTTCGGTGATTCCATTACGTAATTCGGAAATTTTGATGATCGGCAAAAAGTCATCAGCTTCGGGCGGGTATTTCTGCAAAGCCAAACCGTTCAGGAAGGATACGACTTCATCGAGCGGTTTGTATTCCCACCCAGCAGGTTTGTCATCCTTGTCAAGGGCAGCGGGGAACAGGTCCCAGATTTCGGAGGCAAGGTAAGGGGCACAGCCTTCAGCCTTGGCCCGGGTGGGGCCAAAATCAACAAACCAGTCCTTGAAGATCGCCCGCGCCATCGCCTCCAGAATTTCATTCCTCCGCCGATTCAATTCGATCTTGTCGTCCAACGTCCGAGAATGTGGGCGATGGCTCGTTGTTCCGTTTCGTTAAAAAAAGGAATCTCATGTCTACCGCTATGTTCCCATTTAGCTCGCGGCATTTTAGTGCCTTCAGGGACCCTGCATCGAGAAATTGACGAAATCAAGAGAAGCCATCCAGTAGTAAAGAAAGCCCTGATTGATTCCATTCCTAGCACGAACGACTCAGATATCTGTTGAGCAAATGCCATCAAAAGGCGCACGCACTGCCTTTCTGAAATAAGGACGAAGTTTCCCAAATAGAATATCTCCCTTTGAGAACATAGCTTTTGCGCTTGATACACCTTCGGCGACACCATATCCATTTAAATGCAATGAGCCTTGCTCAATATGCTCTAAGCCAATGTATTTGGTACTACTCGCATCCTCAGGCCGGATTGTCTTTCGAATTTCTTCCGAACAGTCAGCAAAAATCAGCTTGTCATTCCCCATAGCCCAGCGCCTCCAAGTTGTGACAGATTACGGCATCTAGCTCGACCGACTCGCGCATCTGCGCGTAAAGCCTGTCAAAAAGTTCCGCCATCTTTTCTTCAAAGGCGATGCCGTCATCTTCGATGGCTTCTGCGCCGACATAGCGGCCGGGGGTCAATACATGATGATGGGAGCGGATGTCATTGAGAGTGGCTGACTTGCAGAAACCCTTTTCATCCTCGTAATCACCATCAACAGTGCGCCAGGCGTGGTAGGTATCGGCGATACGGGCGATATCCTCATCGGAGAAGTCACGGTTACGGCGGGAGACCATCTCTCCGAGGTTTCGGGCGTCGATGAAGAGGATTTCGTCTTCCCGGTTGCGGAATTTATGGTTCTTGCGGTCGCGGGAGATGAACCAGAGGCAGGCGGGGATGCCGGTGTTGTAGAAGAGCTTGTCGGGCAGCGCGACGATGCAGTCCACCAGCTTGGCCTCGACGATGGCCTCGCGGATCTCACCCTCGCCGCCACTGTTGGATGAGAGCGAGCCGTTGGCTAGCACCAGCCCCAAGGTGCCGTTGGGGGCGAGGTGGTAGATCATGCGCTGTATCCAGGCGAAGTTGGCGTTGCCGGTAGGGGGCACGCCGTATTGCCAGCGCGGGTCATCGCGCAGCAACTCGCCGGACCAGTCGGAATCGTTGAACGGTGGGTTGGCGATGATGAACTCGGCCTTCATATCCTTGTGGGCATCATTGATGAAGCTGCCCTCGCCGTTCCAGCGCACGTTGGAGCCGTCAATACCGCGAATGGCGAGATTCATGCGGCATAGGCGGTAAGTAGTCTGGTTGGATTCCTGTCCGTAGATGGAGATGTCGTCGATGCGGCCCTGGTGGGCTTCGACCAGCTTCTCCGCCTGCACGAACATGCCGCCGGAACCGCAGCAGGGGTCGTAGACTCGCCCCTTGTAGGGCTCCAATCATGTTGACCAGTAATTTGACGATGCTGGCGGGGGTATAGAACTGGCCGCCCTTCTTGCCCTCGGCGACGGCGAACTCGCCGAGGAAGTATTCGTAGACCCGACCCAGCACATCTTGCGCCTGCCGCCCTGGCGTCACCCAAGCCGATGAGCGATTAGGCCGATCAGCGCTCCCAGGCTCGCCTTGTCCAGGTTCTGGTGGGCGTACTGCTTGGGCAGCACGCCCCTGAGGGTAGTTCTCCTTCTCGATGGCCTCCATTACCTCATCCACGTCCTTGCCAATCTCCGGCAGTTTGGCGCGGGCCTGGAAGTAGCTCCAACGGGCATTGACGGGGACGAAAAAGACATTCTCCGCCCGGTACTCGTCCGCATCCTCCGGATCCGCCTCTTCGTACTCCCCCCTCACCAGGGGCCAGTTTGGCGTGCAGTTCCTCAAAGGCATCGGAGATGTACTTGAGGAAGATCAGCCCGAGCACCCCGGCTTGTACTCGGCGGCATCCATGTTCTTGCGCAGCTTGTCGGCGCTTTTCCAGAGGGTCTTTTCGAGCGATTCTTGTTCTTTGGATTTCTTGGCGGTGTGGGCCATGGGTTATTGGTGCCTTGCTGTTTGCGGTTAGCGAGCGGCGGTTTTCTCTTCCAGAGTGGCACCGGCGCGGCTGCAATAGTCGCGAATCATCACCTCGATTATATTGGCCAAGCTGGGCCTCTCCTGTTCGGAGGCGACCCGCAGCCCATCCTTAACGGCTGGATGAACACGAACGGTCCAGGGTCGTCGATTTGGTCTCTACCATCGGTAAACCTCAGTTTCGGAATGGCTTTCGAATATACTGCGGATATACTAACCGATTCGTCCGAACAAGGAATGGAAACATGGCCAGTCAATACCAACACCGCCAGTTCTTCCGCCGGGTGCCAAATGATCTCCTGGTCCGGTACTTCGAGGCCAGGGATGTGGATCTGGGCGTGGATTTCGGGAGCTTGACCGAAACACAGGTAGATCCCATCTTTGAGGCATTCACCGCCCTGCCGAAGGAACAGCAGGCGGACATGGAGGTGGACTTTCAGGACATCAATGCCCTGGCTATCGATGGCGGTATACGAGGCGCTACGCAACGAGGCGGCATTCTACGAGGACGCAACCTTCCCGGAAGAGATCTCCAGAATCGACGGACTGCACACCAAGGCGATGTGGGCCTTCCTCCACAAGCCGGAATACTGGAAGGGGGCCTCGGCCCTGCTCCATGCCGATACCGTCGCCGGGCGTTTCTGGAAGAAACGCAATGACCTGCCGAAAGTGCCGCCCCATGTGGATGATGAGGACATCGACCAGTTGGCCAAAGCCATCAGCCACTACTTCAACAAAACCGAGGGACGGGGCCGCAACTGCAAGGTGGAGCCCTACCGCAAGATAGAGACGGGGGAAGAATATTTCTTCGCCTACCCAGAGGACTACGGCCAAGTCCGGCGTGGAGTGGGAGCGCAACAGCCTGACCACCCGCTCCCGGCACCCTGCCTTTGAGATCATTTCCGCCTATTGCGAGGCGGAAGGCTCACTCGACATCTACGCGCCCAAAAACACCAAGGCCGTGCCGGAACTGCAAAAGAGTTTCGCCAAAGCCATCCTGCAACTGGATACCCTGGCCGACGGCACCATCGACAAGCGGGTCTATGACCTCGATCCACTGGCCGATCCCAACTTTGAGTTCCAGTTTCCACCCGGCTCCGGCATCAGCGAGGCTATCGTCACCAAGATTCGGCTGACCCTGAAGCGCGGCTCGCGGCGGCGCATCGTACTGGAGGCCGATATCAAACAGAACAGCATGGCGGTATATGACCTGCTCAAGGAACTCGACCCATCGCCCTACTACATCACCCAGGTCAGCATAAAGGTGGTGTTTGAGACTGAAGCAGGAAAACGTGCCGGGACCAAGACCTTCAACGTCACCTATCCTAACACTTGCAACCTCAACCATGAGGGTCGCGATGACATCATCCGGCAGATGCTGACGGCGTCCGGCATCGAACCCCAAGCACCAAAGGATGACAGCGACGCATGACGCTGAATGGTGTTCTGTTGTCGTTACTGGAAGCCTTGGATGCTCTACCAGCGGGACTCACCTTGTGCATTGGGACACCGTTCAACAGTGGCCGGACGGTGCGTTCGACAGATTGCTGGAAGCAGCTATCCTCACTCCCGCCAAGCCCGCCCTGTCGGTAGAGTGCAAGGAGTGCCCAAACCGCTGTTTTATGGATGCGCATCAGCTATCCAGCAGAGACAATAAGCCCACCCGCGCTTTCGTCATCTGCGATGACCCGGAAATGCAGGGACAGATGGGCCGCATAGAAATCCCTATCGAGCGTCTTCAGCAATGGAAAGTAACAACGCTTCACTTGGCCAAGGTGATAGCTAAGCTGGTTGGCATTGAATGCAAGGCCGAGGATCGGTATGGCCAAGCTAATATCCGCGTCGGCATGGTCAAGGGAAAGAACGGCAGGCGCTGGCTTTCACTGAACAAGTCGCTCCTCGCCCTGGAGATCAACGATCACCACCTGCCACTGGAAGAGATTTTGCTCTTTGAAGATGGTGCACTCGCCATTGACCGGATGCGTATTGACCAGTTGATCGACAAGGCACCCGGCAGGAGCGGGAAAAAGTACAAGCCGTCAACGGAGAAGTGGGAAGTCAGAAAACGGAAAACCCAGGCCATGTACGAAGACTGGCAGGAGGAGTACCTCAAGCTGCGCCGTAAATGTCCTGACACCGTGCACCACTCAGATAGCTGGATAGCCAAACAGATCGCCAAGCTCGATATTGCCCAGGGCCGAGACTCAGAAAGCATCCGCAAAAACATGAAGCCGTAAAAAGTTGGGCGGAATTTTTTCGCCCAACTCACCCGCCCGTAACCCACTGATTAACCGCATATCTGTCACGCTCCTTCGTACACGGGCATATAGCCCAGAAATCACGCGTCAGATTTTAACCTACTGTTTTAAATGTATTTTCCGGAAGTCTCATTGGGCATTGTTAGGGTATTTTATCGCCCAAATCGCCCACCTACCTTGCTGTTCGACCGTTCCCAAATCGTTTAGCGAGGTTTGAAGATGGCACACAGCATACTGCGACTTCCTACCGTCAAGGCCCGCACCGGGCTTTCCCGCAGCACGATCTATCTGCGTATTTCCGAAGGCCGATTTCCGAAACCCATATCGCTTGGCGGCCGTGCCGTCGGTTGGATCGAGGCGGAGGTGAATGGCTGGCTGAACCAGCAGATCGAGGCCAGCCGCAAGGCGGCGCACTGAGGGGAGGCCAGGGCAATGACTGGAAACAGAAAGGGCCGCTCTGGTTGGCCCCAGGCGACCCTCAAGACTTCTAAAAGCACCTGTAATTTTACCGGCCTTACCGCCCACATTAAAGGGCTCATTATCACCCTGGCCTTGTGGGGATGGTTGCCCCTTGGGTTGGCGGACCGGCTCACCCACCGGGGAGGGCTGCGCGATGCTTGATGCCCTCTCCAACTTTCGTGGTGCGATCCGGGACGCCGGTCTGGAACCGCCCGATGTCATCGAGCCCGGCAAGTGGCATCGCTTCCCCGGCGTGGATAAATCCAACGGCAATACCGCTGGCTGGTGCCATCTGTTCGAGGATGGTCTTGGCGGTTGTTTCGGCGACTGGTCTTCCGGCCTCTCCGAGACTTGGCAGGCGAAACGGGACAACCCGCTTTCTCAGTCCGAACGGGTGGCATTCACGCGTCGCGTCGAAGAGGCCCGGAAACACGCCGAGGCGGAACGCCAACAACAGTATGCCGATGCCGCCGCAGAGGCCGCGAAGATCTGGAAGGCAACCGAACCGGCGAACGACGATCACCCTTATCTTGTCCACAGGAAAATCAAAGCCAATGGGGCGCGGTTGCGTCGAGGCGCGTTGGTGATCCCGGTGCGGTCGGGTGACGAGCTTCACTCTCTGCAATTCATCACGGAAGATGGCCGCAAGCAATTTCTGAGCGGCGGAAGGATCAGCGGTGGCTATTTCAGCATCGGCTCTATCCAGGGAGCGGATGCCTTGTGTATCGCCGAAGGATTCGCCACCGGTGCGACCATTCACCAGGCAACGGGACACCTGGTCGCGGTCGCTTTCCATGCGGGCAATCTGGCCCCGGTGGCCAAGGCCATGCGTCAGAAGCTGCCTGACCTTCCCCTGATCATCTGCGCTGACGATGACGCAGGCACCGAGGGTAATCCCGGCATCACCAAGGCGAACCAGGCCGCGCTGGCTATCGGCGCGAAGGTCGCTGTTCCCGACTTCGGAGTGCAGCACCCAGGGGGGGGCGACCGACTTCAACGACATGGCCGCGTTGCTTGGGCTTGAGGCAGTTGCCAGGGCTATCAATGACGGCTGGCCCAATCCGCTTCCCCTAACGGCCGGGATTGACCCCGAACCCTATCCCCTGGATGCGCTGCTCGACAGGCTAAGGGCCGCTGTCGAGGAGGTCCGCGCCTTCACCAAGGCACCGATACCACTGGTGGCCTCCAGCGCCCTGGCGGCCCTGTCGCTGGCGGCGCAGGCCCATGCCGATGCGAAGCGAGCGGAGAAGCTGCAAGGGCCGACCGGTCTATTCCTGCTGACCATCGCCGATTCCGGTGAACGCAAATCCACCTGCGACAGTTTCTTCATGCAGGCGATCCGGGACTATGAAGCCGAACAGGCCGAAGCGGCCAAACCGAAGATCAAGGATCACCAAGCGGCCATGGACGCCTGGGAGGCACAACGTGGCGGCATCAAGGAGAAAATCCGCCAGCATGCCAAGGTGGGAAAGCCTACCCACGAACAGGAAGCCGCCCTGCGCACTCTGGAGCATGGCAAACCGAGACCGCTACGGGTGCCCCGGTTGATCTATGGCGACGCCACCCCGGAAGCCCTGAAATGGAATCTGGCGCAAGATTGGCCATCCGGTGGCGTGGTGTCGAGTGAAGCCGGATTGGTGTTCGGTGCGCATGGCATGGGCAAGGATTCGATCATGCGCAATCTGGCCACCTTGAACCAGCTCTGGGATGGGGCGGACATTGCCACCGAGCGGCGCACCACCGAATCCTTCACGGTACGCGGCGCACGGTTGACCATCACCTTGCAGGTCCAGGAAGCCACCCTGCGCAGTTTCCTTGACCGGACCAGCGATCTGGCGCGGGGTATGGGCTTTCTCGCCCGCTGTCTGATCGCTTGGCCGGAATCGACTCAAGGTCACCGGCCTTTCTCCGAATCGCCGGAATCCTGGCCCGCGTTGGCAAAGTTCAATCAACGTATTGCCGGGATTCTCGAACAGGGTGTTCCCATGGATGAAGACGGGGCGCTGTCGCCCCCTGTCCTTACCCTGGCGGCGGATACCAAGGCCGCCTGG
>Ga0209681_1000033_pt1 | contig 41166 bp, 40 predicted proteins | sample WorMetLIZISLAND2_3_FD_187416 | JGI IMG/M metagenome (GOLD analysis project Ga0209681, IMG submission 187416) | Marine gutless worms symbiont microbial communities from Max Planck institute for Marine Microbiology, Germany - Olavius clavatus LIZARD... ... | reverse complement strand
GTCTTATCATTGTGTTCACCTCGTTGGTGAAGGTTGTGTGTTGATTAATTACCTTCTATCTACCTGAATCAACGAGGTTTTTCAATCTTTTTCGTTATAAATCCCTTGTCAATCGCGGATTTTGGGTTTATCTACAACGCGTTATAATATTTGTTTAATGAGTATGGTAACATTGGACCCATATGGAAAAATGATAAATCGTGCGATGAAGGATTATGATCACGTTTGATCTTACCTGTGCCAATGGGCACACCTTTGAAGGCTGGTTTGACAGCCACAACGATTTTGAGGCGCAATGTGAAAAAGCGCTCATTGCCTGCCCCCAGTGCGGCGACACGTATATTGCCCGCACACTGTCGACCTTCGCAGTTAAAACACCTGTTCCGTCAAGCACTTCGGATCGAAAACAAAAAGTGATGGTCAAGGCTATGCGGGAAATGTCCCGGATCATCGAATCAAAATTTGATGACGTGGGCGCCGAGTTTGCCAAAGAGGCCCTTAAGATGCATTATGGCGTCACTGAAGCAAGGAACATTCGGGGTAGCAGTTCCCCTGAAGAGGAAAAAACCTTACAGGAAGAAGGCGTTGATTTCTTTAAATTTCCCCTGCTGCAACCATCTGAACCGGAAACTGACGACAATACCTGACCCGAAATCCACCCCGCCGATTTTTGTATCGTCTTCCAGCGGGCTGTAACCATACGTCATCACGAGGATCAACCCATTGAATATTGGCTCCTCGACATAACACGTGGAATTGTTTATCAGTCATGAACAACGCATTCATTCACTAACGACGGCGGGAGGATGTTCATGCAATCAAAAGAGATATTCACACTTTGACCCGGTTCTAGAAAATTGTGGCAGCTAAATGACGTCACATCGGAATAAAGTGGTTTTGCTGTCCCGTTACCCCACGCCGGGAACCACGAAAACCCGCCTGATTCCCATTTTAGGGCCATGGGGTGCGGCGGCGTTGCAACAAGCCATGACCCGGCGGGTCGCCAACCAAATTGAAGCCCTGGGGAAAATACAACCGCTGGCCGCTGAAATTTGTTATTCCGGTGGTGATCTGGATAGGATCCGGCAATGGTTGGGAAGCGCTTTTAACTATCGGCCCCAAGGAGACGGGGATTTGGGGCGGCGCATGGCCCGTGTGGTGAAAAGAGCCGATACAGAGAACGTTCGTCGGCTGATTATGGTGGGCGCTGATATTCCACAGCTCAATCAAGCAATTTTACGACACGCCTTTGAACTATTGGATCAACATCCATTGGTCTTGGGGCCGACCAAGGACGGCGGTTACTATCTGATGGGGCTGGATGTAAGCACCGAATTTGAAAAATTGATGCCGCTTTTTGAAGGTATCTCATGGGGAAGCGACCGGGTTTTGACCCAAACCGTTGCCGCAGCAGATAAAGCGGGTCTACCGTCAGCCTTTACCAAAGTGCTGAAAGATGTGGATCGCGCAGACGATATTGCGGTTTGGCGCAACATCTGCAAAAACCGCCCGCTGACCAGCGCCTCGATCAGCGTTATTATCCCCACTTTTAACGAAGAGCAGCACATCGGCCAAACGATTGCTGCCGCCCAAACTGTTGATGATGTCGAGATCATTGCGGCAGACGGCGGAAGCGGTGACCGGACCGTGATCGTTGCCGAAGCTTTGGGTGCAATAACGCTGGCGTGTCCGCCATCCAAAGCGCGTCAAATGAACCTGGCCGCCGAAAAAGCCGCAGGACGTATTCTCTGTTTCTTACACGCCGACACCACGCTGCCTGATCATTACCCCCGCTTGATACGCCAAACCCTGGCCCGGCCCGGGGTCAGTGCCGGCGCCTTTTCGTTTGGCACGAATGTTGACTCAGCCGCATTTAAAAGGGTGGCGGCGGGCGCCAATTGGCGATCGAGAACTTTTCAGTTACCCTACGGGGATCAGGCCCTTTTCATGACCAAAACGTTTTTTGAGCAGGTGGGCGGCTATCCTGAAATCCCCATTATGGAGGATGTGGCGTTGGTTTTGCGATTGCAAAAAAAGGGGCGGGTTGTTACTTTGCCCGACGCCGTGGCCACGTCGGCCCGGCGCTGGCGCCATTTGGGGGCGGTTAAAACAACTTTAATGAATCAAGCAATCTTGGCGGCGTATTTTGCCAAAGTGCCTCCTACGCAATTAGCCCGCTGGTATCAGCGTAGTCGATATCGATGATGAAACAATTGACGATTGTCCATACGGAAAGTCACCGTCAGTGGAGCGGCCAGGAGATGCGGGTGTTTCATGAAATCTGCTGGATGGCCGAACAAGGCCATCGTGTGATGCTTGTGGCCCCGGGATCCTCCCCCTTGTATGAAGCGGCTTCGAAAGCGGGTTTGGAACGTTATCCGGCGGCATTTAAAAACAGGTCGCTGGTAAAAGATTATCTCTCTTTGCGCCGTTTGCTCAAAAAAATCAAACCGGAAGTGTTAAATACTCATGGAAACCTGGATGCCAAGGTTGGGTTAAGCGCGGCTTGGGGACTCTATCTCCCTTGCGTGATCCGCTCTCGACACCATCCATCGCCGGTTAAAAACAATTTCTACAACCAATGGTTTTACGGCCCCATGTGCAACTATATTTTTACCACCGCTGAAAAGACAACACGGCGGTTGATCTACGGTCTGGCCCTTCCCGCTGACAAAGTGGTCACGATACCCAGCGGGATTGTACCGCCGGAACAACTCAAGCTGCGAACCATGGCCCGGAAAAGGATTTGCACCCAACTGGGGGTTGATCAACAGAGCCGTTTTGTAGGTTATGTGGGTCGCATTGCCAAAGCCAAGGGCGTGTTTGACCTGTTAGCGGCTTTTGGTTCAATTTACGCTCGTTGCGAAAACAGTCATCTGGTGATGGTGGGCGCGGGCGGTGTGACGGAATTACTAAAAGAGAAGGCGCGGGAACAGGGTGTTGGCGACAGGGTTCACCTCCCCGGTTTTCAGTTCAATCCCTGGCCCTATTTTCGTGCCTTTGATTGTTATGTGCATGTTACCCACAATGATGGCGTTCCCCAGTCTGTTTTACAGGCCATGTATGCGCAAACACCGGTCATTGCAGCGGATGTCGGCGGGATTCCCGATGTGGTTTTGCCCAACCGCACCGGAATGCTGCTTCCGCCGCGCAACCCGACAGCGTTAGCCTCGGCCATTCATAAGATTTTGACCAAACCCGATACCGCCCAAGCGTGGGTAGAGGCCGCCTATGAAATGGTTTGCAAAAACCACCTGCTGGATACTATGGGTCAGAAAATCTTGTCAATCTATGATCGCCAAATAAACGGTTAATAGCTTGCGAGCATTTCCGGGGCAAGCGGTCGTAACCGAAGGTCCAACTCGCTATCAAAATGGGTTTTTACCGTTTCGCGGACATCAGCCACAGAGGTGATTGCTTTAGCGTGATCCGCCAGACGAGTAACGCCAACTCCTTCCAAACCACATGGATTGATCCATTGAAACGGTTCCAGGTCTAGGTTCACATTAAAGGAAAAACCGTGAAAAGAGACCCCGTTGCGGAGAGCGATGCCAATACTGCCCATTTTGTTATCTCCCAGCCAGACGCCGCGGTTGCGGTTATCTTGGGTCAGCTCAACACCCCACTGTCGGGCGGTTTTTTGCATGATGATTTCCAGGGCGGTAACGTAATCGGTGACGGTAAGTTTGCGGCTGCGTAGATGGATGATGGGATAACCTACCAATTGGCCCGGCCCGTGGTAGGTGATATCGCCGCCCCGTTCCACATGAACCAGATCCACCATTTTTTGTTTAAGAAATTCTTCGGAAACACAAAGGTGATCTTTTCCACCCCGACGTCCCAAGGTAAAGACAGGCGGATGCTCCAGAAGCAGTAATATGTCCCGCGTTAGCCGACCGTCGATCCGGGCGGCCACCAGGCGGTGCTGTAATTTATGGGCGTTACGGTAATCGATGCGCCTTAGCTCAACACAATCCATAACGGGTTCGGCGGGCATCAATGGTCCGTTAGCAGGGCCTTGGCGAGGTTGAGATCGTAGACCGTATGGGTGTCAAATGGGCCTTGATAGATCTTTTGAGCGGCGATAATGGCATCGTAGGGCACCCAGCCGTGCTTGGCCCACAAATCGGGCTGATCCCGGTTCCAAAGGCGGAAACAGACGCCGTCTTCATTTTTTTGAACATAGACCCGTACCTTCGGGTTACCCGGATAAGGGTAATAGTAATGGCCGAGGTTATCTTTCATTTCCGGAACCCTATAAATTTTAGGGGTCTAAATGTTGTGTGTGACGATCAAACGGGTCAAAGGAGAAAGTCCTGTCTCAACGCTCCAACTTATCCCAAAAATCCTGTCCGCCCTGATCGCGGGATGAGGCGGATTCTGAATTTTGGTACCCCCCGGTATGACCACCCATTCGTCGTAGTCGGGAAATGCGCTCGGCCAACGGCGGATGGGTTGAAAACAGAGACAGCATACCGCCGCCCGCGAGCGGATTGACAATAAACATATGGGCCGTGGCCGGGTTGGCGTCATGCATGGGGAGGCGCCCTGACGCCGCACCCAGTTTTTCCAGCGCCCTGGCCAACCCTTCGGGACTGCCCGCCACCTTTGCGCCCGTGGTATCGGCCAAATACTCCCTGGATCGGGAGACGGCCATCTGAATTACCATTGCGCCCATGGGAGCCAGCATCGACATTAAAAGCGCGCCAATACCGCCGCCGCGGTTGTCATCGCCGCCGCGGCCCAAAACCGCGCCCCAACGGGCCATGCTGGCCAGCATCATGATGGCACCGGCCATGGTGGCGGCGATAGTACCGATCAGGATGTCACGGTTTTTCACATGGGCCAGCTCGTGGGCCAGCACACCCCGCACCTCTTCCGGCCCCATCAGGTCGAGCAGCCCTTCAGTAACAGCCACCACGGCGTTTTCCGGGTTACGGCCCGTGGCAAAGGCGTTAGGCGATTTTTTAGGGATCAGACAGACTTTAGGCATGGGCAGTTCGGCATTTTTGGCCAGGTCGGAAACCATCTGGTAAAGTTCCGGCACCTGGGCAGGGGTTACCTCCTGGGCGCGGTACATTTTCAAGACGATTTTATGTGAAAACCAGTAACTGAAAAAGTTCATGGCGCCTGCAAAGATCAGTGCGGTCAGCATCCCTTGCCGCCCGCCCGCCAGGTTACCCAGAAACATCAGCAGTGCGGTCATTCCGGCCAAAAGAATTGTTGTGCGGAATTGATTACCCATCTTGTACCTCTCTTTTCCTGGTTTCTATATGCCTGTCAACACGTGGTATCAAATCAGCCGGGAGGGAATGGGATATCCACCACCTCAAAAGAACGGCCTGTAGCCGCTAAGAATTGTTCGACACTCTTTTTGGAAAAAACAAGGGTGCTCGTATTGACCATGGGGTGAAACTGAAACGCTGCCGCGGTCTCCCATAAAGTTTCATCAATGAGCACTTCCACGGCGCCCTCGGGATCATTGATGACCGCCAGTAATGTAACCGCTCCGGGAGTGACGCCCAAAAAGCGCTGCAACCGGTCCGGTGAGCCAAAACCGATCCGCCCGATTCCGGTGGATTTTCCCAAGGCCTTAAGATCCAGGCGTTTTTCACCGGACATCACCACCAAAAAATGCCGCTTGCCCTTACCATCGCGTAAAAAGAGGTTTTTAATACTGGCCGCCGGTACATCGGGTAACAGCCGATTGACATCCTCCACAGTATAGACCGGAGGATGGTCAAAGCGCGTATAATCAATTTGGTATTCATCTAAAAATGAGATCAGCGCTTTTTCGTCCATATCCCGAGCCGTTGCCATAAATTGATGTCTCCACTTCCAAAGTGATTATTTTACCTAAATTCATACTGTCAACATCACTATTGCAAAACAATGCGGTCAGGTCAATTTGATCTTACTGTTATAGGAGGAGTTGTTTCCATGATTTAAATCAGTTATATGCCTATCCGGATGGATCAAACAGCCAAAGAGCGTCGCCGTCAACGACTGCGCTTTGGAATCAAATGTGTATGGGTAAAAAGACAGGAGCAACCGTATGTCCACCAACAAAATTGTTTCAGCCGATGAGGCGGTGCTGCTGATCAGCGACAATGCTACCGTCGCCACGGGTGGTTTTGTGGGAACGGGATTTCCCGAAGAGCTGGCCATTGCATTGGAAAATCGTTTTTGCAAGCAGCAAACACCCCGGAACCTGACCTTGATCTACGCCGCCGGCCAGGGCGACGGCGGCGAGCGGGGGCTGAATCACTTGGGTTATGAAGGTCTTGTGGGCCGGGTTATCGGTGGCCATTGGGGGTTGGCCCCGAAGCTGCAAAAGCTGGCCCTGGATGAAAAAATCCTGGGCTACAATTTGCCCCAGGGGGTCATCTCGCATATGTACCGGGATATTGCCGCGGGAAAGCCGCGCACCATCACCTCCATTGGTTTGGAAACCTTTGTGGACCCCCGTTTGGGTGGCGGAAAAATCAATCGTACCACCATCGAGGATATTGTGGAGCTGGTGGAATTTGACGGACACAAGTATCTTGCCTACAAAACGTTGCCTGTCCATGTGGCGCTGTTACGGGGTACCACCGCCGATACCGACGGCAATATTACCATGGAAAAAATATTAGATCTAATGACCTTAACGGCCGAACCGGGAGTGATCGGTGGGCTGCCCGCCGGCGGGCTCAATTTCGGTGCGGCCAGCAATACCGAGGCGGTGATTGACCAGCCCGCGCAGTTTGATTTTTACGATGGCGGTGGGCTGGATATCGCCTTTTTGGGACTGGCCCAAGCCGATGAAAAGGGCGATTTGAATGTGAGTAAATTTGGTCCCAAAATCGCCGGGGCGGGCGGGTTTATCAACATCAGCCAAAGCGCCAAGGTGGTGGTATTTTGCGGCACCTTCACCACGGGCGGTCTGAAGACAGCCACGGCTGACGGGCGGTTGATCATCGAAACAGAAGGACGGGTGCAAAAGTTCGTCAAAGAGGTGGAGCACGTAACCTTCAGCGGCCGCCGGGCCCGTAAAACCGGTCAGCCGGTCCTCTATGTGACCGAGCGGTGTGTCTTTAAATTGACGGAAAACGGCATGGAAATGATTGAAATCGCACCGGGCGTGGATATGGAAAAGGATATTTTAACCCAAATGGCCTTCAAGCCGATGATCCATGAACCGCTCAAAATGATGGACGCCCGCATTTTTGCCCCGGAACCCATGGGAATTGCGGACGAGATCTAAATCGGTGAAAAGATAGAAGCGGACAGAGAAGGGATGACCAGGTTCTTGGGAAGGCCAAAAGAGGCTACCGCGTCAAAAAAGCCCTAAAAACCTGATTGGCGGTACAGTGGTTTTACCATTTTCCGCCATAATGAATTGTAACGTTTGGTTGGGATTTTATGTTTTTATTGTTGCTGTCTCCTTTTTATCAATTTATCAAGTACAGATGAATCCCATGCTTCTGTTATCCAAGCAGCTTTTGGGCATTCCCCAGGGGTAAGCTGCGTCATTATATTATTAAAATGTTGCAAGTCAGGGAAGATCCCGTTTTCCCGGGATTCCGTTGATTCCTTATCCAGGTTTTCTGAAATAATGTCTTTTAGAGAAATGATATTATGGGGAACGTTTTCCACCCAGGCTTGCAGCGGGGCCTTATCCAAGTCGCTTTCACAAAGGATTTTATTGTAAAAAGCCAGGTATTCTTTTATATAGTTGCGCGGCAACGCTCCATCAATGCTGTTGCAGCCTGTAGGGGTCATTATTTTATCTGTGTTAATAACAAGGCAGCCTTTTGTTGCTTCAGACGCCAGTTTGAACTTTTGTGTACGTTGAGTCTCGTGATAAACTTTTTCTATATGGTCAAGTGTGGACGCACGCTTATCTTTGTTCGAGATCTTGCCGATTTCAACTTTAACTTTTTCATAATCGTCAGCATTCCATTCTTCATTTCTGATGGAAATGAACCCCGTATATTTCGAAGAGTCAACTTTAGAACCAACCCCTTGAAGGTTAACATATTCGAATAATGCCAGATCAATATTGGCACCGTTCAAATCTGCACCGATTAGTTCGGTATCTTTTAAAATTGCCCCCTGAAGCTGAGCGTCCGTTAAATCGGCCCCCTGAAGCTGAGCGTCCGTTAAATCGGCCCCCTGGAGCTGAGCGCGAAATAAATAGGCCCCTTGGAGTTTGGCCCAATCTAAATAGGCCCCCTGAAGCTGAGCGCGAAATAAATCGGTCCCCTCGAGCTGAGCGCGAAATAAATAGGCCCCCTGAAGCTGAGCGCCACGTAATCTGGCCCCCTGAAGCTGAGCGCCAAGTAATCTGGCCCCCTGAAGCTGAGCGCGAAACAAATCGGCCCCCTGAAGCTGAACCTCAGTTAAATCGGCCCCTTGGAGTTTGGCCCAATCTAAATAGGCCCCCTGAAGCCAAGCCCCATCAAGAATTGTACCAATAAATGAGGTGTTGGTTAAGTTGGCCTCCTTAGGAAACACAACCTCTTTCAGCGATGCAAAATTAAAACTGCGGCCGGTAAGATCTATCCTGTCGAGTATGGCCAGATCATCAGGTGTAAGCTCTTCACCCTTATTCAATTTGCGGTGGATTCTATTTCGTTCAGCAGTGGAAAGATTTTCGGCATTTGCAATCACCAATGTCTCCGGGGGGATGCTCAATATTCGGTGAAACTTGAAGGTTTTGGGTAGCCAGTTGCTCGGATCATCAAACAGGTAATAGCTGTCAAACATCTTACCTACAAAAGGCAATTTATAGAAAAGGGGTGTCTTAGCACGGCAAACCCGTTTTCTATAATCATCATCTTTCCTTAACGCGGCCACCACCGACACGGCCGCCAGTTGTTTTTTACCTGTCGTTTCAATTTCATAAGGGCAGGCTTTGCTATCGTTACAAGAGGCGATCCACATTTCCCACGGTGAAGCCGGAATCACCGCCACAAAAAACGATACACAAACGGCATAGAACAACAAAAAGATACTCACCCAGGGGCCAAGTCCAAAGCGCCTTAAAATGCGTGGTTTCCAGTCGTGGGGCCAGCGGCTTATAAAGTGCCGATTCAATATGTCGTAAAAAACATAAACATTAACTCCAATGGAAAAACCGACGGCAATTCTCTGGGACCAAAGGATGCCGCTATATTGGGCGGGTAGAAAGTCGATCTGCATCATTAAAAGGGTATAGACAGGAAGGATGCAGCAGGTGGTCCAGAGCAACAGGCCGAGAATCCAGCGTAAAAGACCTGAATGCTGTCGGGAAAGGAACTGGGTCAGAAAAAAACTGTGCAGCATTTTTCGGTAACTCTGGCGTTCGCGGTAGCCGAAATCACGAATGTGATGGTTGAGCAGCAAAAACTTGTTGGAAATGATAACGAAAACCAGCAACAGGTTGGCATGGAGGATCAGGTAGATCCAGGGCATGAAGAGGTAGAAACTCTTGATATTCACAGCGATATTAACAATGGGCAGCTTGACGTCATTGAGATTGAGAAAGAGCAAATCCATGTCATCGGTGTGGTTGATCGTGACCGCCACGTAGAGCGTTATCAGCATGAAAAAAACAAAGAGGGTGCGTGCAAGACTTGAGGCTTTATTGACGCTCTCTATTTTTTGGTGCAACAGGGGGTCAGACCCAACTTTTGGAGCTGGTTTTTTGGGGGATTCTTGGATCATGCTGGTTTTTCTTCATCATCGTTGGCGGGATCTAACAGCAACCCGTCGGCCTTGTCAGGCCAGTCGTAGTAGCGTGACATATGCTTCTCGAGTTTTCCCTGAGTCAATGCGGATGGGAAATAATCACGATTTTGCAGGACATATTGGTGTACACTGCTGTGTATAAAATGTTCATCATCATCTTTTTCACGATTCAGTGGAATAAAGCGAAATGCCGGACCTCTGCGGTTGAACGGCCAGATTCTGGAGTCCACTACAGGCTCAGTGAGATCGCTAGGCCCACAACGTATCGCCCCCTGAAATTTAAGTCCGTGATGCTCAGCCCAGGCCTGCATCCAACGGCCGGGTATCCGGCTTAGAAAACTGTCTTCATAGCCGCCCCCCACATTGGAGTGGGCGCCGGCAAACCACATCTGTACAAGGTTTTGTTCACTTCTTCCGTTCTTATGAAAAAGGGTTGGTATAAAATCGATCCGCTGTTCATCAATCGCCAGCGCATGAAAGGCGTTTTGAACAACAGGTGACAGGGTCGTATTATGAAAACGGTGGAAATCCATATACCGGAATACCCTGGAAAGTAGAGACTTTGGGATTCCAAGTGCGCCGACAGTATCAAAAACGCCAAGAAACTTCACCGGCGGCTGCAATATCGAATCGTTAAAATGCGCCAATTTTTTTAAATTCAGGAGAATCTTGGTCAAAGCGCCATAATCGGGGCCTGACTGATATAGCTGGGCTTTTTTTACCCTGGTGAGACAACCGGAAAGAATTTCCAAGACGGAGATTTTTTTATGGCCGTATTGTGGCCTGTCGATATACCCCTCGAAATGAACGCCAAGTTCATCAGGCGAGTAATACTTGCGGCTGAATCGGGTCGATTTTAGCGTTTTAATCATTTGCGACAGGCGTTTGGTGATTTTTCTATTTAGCTTGCGCTGTTTTATTTCATCTGTATAATCAAGCAAATCAATCAACGCGGTAAAATATTTATAGTAGCAGACAACTGCGCTGTAATCGGAATCTCTAAAAGCCCTATACTGAAGATTGCGTGTGAGAGCTTCGTTTTGAGTTCTGATAATTCCGATCAGATCCAGAACACCCGTCAAACTTCGAGCTGTATAACTCCCCCTGCTAAATCCAAAAATATATAGTTCGTCATCCGGCTTGTAGTGACGGCAGATAAATCTGTATGCCTGTATGATGTTGTCGGTCAATCCGGCGCCAAATACCCCACCCAAAAATTTACTGAAGAATCCAGTACCGATGCCTTTATCGTAAAATTTAATTTGATTTGCATTTGTATAATGCCTGAGATGGTCATCCCAAAGCTGTCTGCGAACATCTTTCCTTGTCTCGGGATTTCTTTTCTCTACATCAGAACGGTCTTTTTTTGTGGGCGGATTGACTGCTAAATCTTCTTCAATAATAGGGCTCCCAGCCTTTTTCCAATGGCGGTATCGATATCGACCCAGTTTATATTCATCATAGCCGTCGGCAAGCTCATAGAGTGTGAACACGTTGGTTCTGTCAAAGGGCCTATTCCATGTGCCGTCTAAAAAAAGGGCCAATTTGCGTCCTTTTTCCGGATCGCGTTTTATGGAATCATTATTTGACATCGTCATCAACTCCGACCCATTTGGCTTTTTTCGTCCAAATAGTCTTTTTCTCATTTAGAATTTGAGTAAACTGTCGGTTTAAATACTGCTTCGTTTACATGATCAATAGCAAGGTATAACAGGACCTTAGGGCCTTTTTGGCGCTACCGTAAGATTGAATACCATTGGACGATCATTACTGATTTAATTGGAGTCGGAATTCCAATTTAATTGGAGTCGGAATTCCAAAAAATCCGGGGTTTGCTAAAAGTTTAACAACCTAAACAACAGAATGTTAATCTCTACGAATGCACTCGAGTATAAGTTATGGCGACCCTTGTTAATTGTCAAGCCAAAATCCCAAGTTCCATGATTAATCATACAGAAAGCAGTCAGAAGGTTGAAAAACCTCGTTGATTCAGGTAGATAGGAGGTGATCAAATAACCCCCAACCCTCACCAACGAGGTCAAAACAATGATAAGAAAAACCGTACTGCCTTTCAAGCTTGAAAAGACAAACTGTATATTTCAGGGTATATTTCAGGGTATTGGTAAATCGATCCTTTTATGATAGCATTTTGACCTGGTTCATTGGAGAACATGTCGAACCAATTGAGAGGAAACCCATGAGTGCATCAGCCACACGGGTTGACGGTTTTAAATTTTTACCCCCAAAATTATCGGCCTGGATCAAAACCTTTATCCCGGAAAGCTATGAAGGCGACATTCCTTTTACGCCCCTTGAAAAACCACTCAACGAGGTGCGCCTGGCGCTGGTAACCAGTGCCGGGATCAGCGCCAAACCGGATCCACCCTTTGACATGGAGCGGGAAAAAGAGGAACCGGGCAACGGTGATCCTTCATCGCGGATGATCCCCGCCAATGTTTTGGCAGACGGCTTTGAGGTTAACCATTTGCACATTAATACCCGCCATATTCTTGAAGATATCAATGTGATCCTGCCACTTGACCGGATGGATGAACTGGCCAAAGAAGGGATGATTGGGGCATTGGCCCCAACAGCCTACTCTTTTTACGGGTTCCAATGGTACCGGCGTGACTTTCTGGAAGAGGGGATCGCACCCATGATCGAGCAAATGCAAAAGGAGGGGGTGGACGCGGTTTTGCTCACCCCGGCCTGACCGTTTTGCTGCTGGTCCGTGGGGCTGGCCGCGCGGAAAATGGAGGCAAATGGATTGTCCACCGTCGTGTTAACGCCCACCCCGGAGTTTCATAATGATGTGGGGATTCCCCGCCAGGCAGCCATCGGATTCCCCTTTGGCCGGATTGTCGGTCCGGTTGGGGGAAAAGCAACGCAACTGGCCGTGCTGCGGGAAGCGCTGACCGTTCTGGTCAAATCCAAAACACCGGGTGCGATTGGGCACCTCCCCTTTGAATGGCCCGAGGATCCCAAAGCGACCGATTGGCAGCCGCCTGAAATCAGCCCGATTATCAAACAGAATTTGGAGGCGATTAAGAAGATAAAGATCTAAATTAGACCGGGTTCGATCTATGCTCAGGCTGGTGCTGACGCTTGGCCATATTCGGTCACAAGGCTTTGTATTAGATTTTTAACCGAGGTGATGCGGTCCACCCGCCAGGCATTGGATCCGGCAAAGGCAAAGCCGTAGTTGAATTTTCCTTTTTTGGCGTTACCCAGGGCCAGGGCGATACAGTACCGGCTCTTTTCCCGTTGGCACGATTTGATGCAGTGATACGGGCATTTAAAACCATTGACATGGTTTTTTTTCATGCGAGCCAAAAATGGATTGCGCACCGCCCGGCCGGGCAGCCCCACCGGGCTCTCGATAATCACCACATCTTCTTTGCGGGCATTAATAATCGCCTGCTTAAAACCCTCGTCGGCATCGCACTCGTCTGTGGCGACAAACCGGGTTCCCATCTGGATGCCGGCGGCACCCAGTTTTAAAAAGCGGCTGATGTCCCGGCCGTCATAAATGCCTCCCGCGGCAATCACGGGGATGGTCTGCCCGTGCGCTTTTTCAAACGGTTTCACTGCCTCAATCACATCGGCGGCGATTTTTTCCAGAGTAAACGCCGGATCGTCAATCTGTTGCGGTTTAAAGCCTAAATGTCCGCCGGCTTTGGGTCCCTCCACCACAAAGGCGTCGGGCAATACATTGTATTTGCTCAACCATTTTTTACACAGCAACAGGGCTGCGCGGCCCGAAGAGACAATCGGTACCAGCTTGGTGTCACAGCTTGCGGGCCGGTATGCGGGAAGATCCAGGGGCAGCCCCGCTCCGGAAAAGATAATATCGATCCGCTCGGCAATGGCGGTCCGGACCATCTCGCCGAAATTGGTCAGCGCCACCATGACATTGACCCCCAAGACACCGGAGGTCATTTTTTGGGCCTTGCGAATCTCGTCCCGTAGGACCCGGATATTAGCGGCATCACTGTTTTTGGCAATATCCCTTTCGTGAATACCCGGCATAGCCGCCGATAATACCCCGATGCAGCCTTCATTGGCCACCGCCGCTGCCAAATTGGACATGGAAATCCCTACCCCCATGCCGCCTTGAATAATGGGCAGACGGCTGACGAGTTTTCCTATTTTCAGTTTGGGTAAGGCCTTGATCGGCATCGTCAATACTCCCCAAATAGATGATTTTACCGTTTTTTACCTGATTTTTTGAAATTAACGTCTGATCTCTAAAGGTGGGAGAAAAAAAAGACAAGATATCCATTGACCATTTTACAAACCTTTTACAAAAAGATGGAATCCTTTTCTGAAAGGCAACTCTTTTATAGCGATTCGAAATTCCAAAGATCGGCGATTGATATTATTTGGCTCCTCGTCATCTCATGTGGATTTGACAATATCGCCCAACGGATCGACTTGGGGGGTGCGCTTTCGATTCCGCTCGACGCACCTCCATCAATCGCGCGCGTGACAAGCGGCGCCACATGAAACCCGCCAACCGTCTGACGGGCATAGGGAGACTAATCTTCAGCCGCCGACAAAAAAGCTTCGGACATGTCGAAACCCGCTGCAACAATGCTGTCGGCATCACCGCCATGATTTTCCATAAATCGCTTCAATTCCTGAACGGTCTCTTTACCCTTGCCCGGAGTTGCAAAGATCACCGGTTCGGCGGTCCGTTCCGGTTCAATAAAGACCATGAAATAGTTGTGGCCACGCTTGGAGACCGTTTCGTTCGGACCGAACGCTGACAGCTTTTTCAGATCAAGCTTGCCCAGCGCTTGCCGAACATAAAAATGAACGATTCGCCGCAAGCGAGTGTCGGTCATCTCCATGATGCGGGGGGCGGTCAAAACCGACATCTCTCGAAGTTTACTTGACTTTTGGGAAGATCCCCGATTATAATAGAATCAGAATGTTATTTGACCGGTTTTGATTCACGCTATCAATCGTATTCATTCTGTACGAACGCTCTTTTACTTGAACGGCCAGGCGTTCAACGCTCTGTTCATGGTGTTGACCTTTCTATAGAACCGGTAACGCAAGCAGAGGAGGAACTTCTGATGGAAAACTACGGAATGCACTACGACATGCTGATTAAAGTGACCAGCGCCATTTCCGAATGTAAGGACCCCGAGGAAGTTGCCCTTTTAACCGCCGAGGCCGTTAAAACCGGTTTTAACGCCAAGGGCTGTTCGGTTTTTCTGGTCAACCGGAAGACCCGTGAATTGGGACTGGCCGCCTCTTCTGGCCTAAGTGACGATTATTTAAGCAAAGGTCCGGTGCGGTACATGCAGGAGATCACCGAAGCCAAAGACCAAGTCCCCGTCGCCATCTACGATGTTCAGGACGACCCGCGGATTCAATATCCCGAAGCTGCTGAAAAAGAGGGGATTACGTCCCTGTTGGGAGCTCCCATTGTGGCCCGCAACAAAGTGGTGGGCGCGCTCCGTGTCTATACCGACAAGCCCTGGAAAGCGGATATTACGGATATCACCTTAATCCAGGCCATCGCTCAAATTTGCGGTATGGCCATGGATATGTGCCGCATGTATAAAGGCTATAAAACCAGCATTGAGATCTTAAAGGATCTGCGCGGCAAAGAGTATTACCAAGCCCGGGGCTGGACACCCTTTGAAGGGATTCCCAAAAGCATCGATAAATAGTATTTATACCTACTTAAGATAGGGCCAATACCGTTCGGGCCACGCCATCCAGCACTTCGGACAGATCATTGCATAAATGAACTCCTTCTATTTGCGGCCCATCCGCCAAGATAAAAACCGCCTTTTCAAATTGAAGTCCGAAAGCCGCCTCGGAAAGGGTGCCGTGGCCGCCACCGATGGCGATCAAACAGAGTGCCGCCCGGGCGATAAGGGCATTTCTGGCCACTCCTATCCCGGTAGCAATGGGGACGGTAATATAAGGGTTGGCCAAAGCGGGATCGGCGTCGGGCAAAAGCCCAATCGTCATCCCGTCAAACCGGCGCGCACCCTTGCAGGCCGCTTGCATGATCCCTTCGCGGCCGCCGCAAATTAGGGTCAGGCCCATTTCCCCCAAACCGGCACCAATCTTTTCAGCAGTATCCATTTGCACGGTACTTGCCTGCCTACCGCCAATAACCGCCACTGGTATCCGGCAAGGAACGCCACTCTTTTTTTGAAGCCACCGGACCGCTTCCTGCAGGGTGATTTCCCGGTTTGTTGAAACAGTCCTTGCACGACTTTGCCAGCACCTTTCTTCAGGATAAAAACGCTTGCCGCTGGAATCGGACAGGCTGTTTTCCGAGATGTCTAAAAACAGTGCCACAATGTAACCCCTTTAATCATTCGAGGGAGTATAACGCGGTCGCTTGACATTTAACAAGGCTATTTGGCAGCAAGCCGGCGCTGTTTGTGAGGTTAACCAAACGGCCAGTTGCTCCAGGTCATTCTGCCTTCCCCGGAAAAGGGTGTGGGCGGTGTCAAGATCAACGGCCTGGAAACGCACCCGATGGCCAGGGGTTGCCTGGGCCAGCCGTGGCAGATCAGTAGAAATCACCGTAGCGATTTTCGCGTACCCCCCCACCGTTTGTTCCACCAGCAGAACGATGGGTTGATGGTCCGCCGGGACCTGAATCCCGCCGGGCAGGCTCGGTTCCGATATGATCGACGACGGCATGTCCGGTTTGGGCAGTACCGGCGGTCCGGAAAGACGGTAACCCATGCGGTTGGAATCGGGCGTCACCGTATAGGGATTGTTCAGCAAAGTATCTAAACCTTCATCAAAAAAATCATCCTGGGGGCCGGGAATCACTCTTAGCGCCACCTCATTCATATACGCAGGCCGCCATTTTTCAGGTATTCTTAATGGTTTAACATTCAGCAAACCGGCACTACGCCTGATGATATCTCCCGCCTGGATGGCCCGACCGCTGACACCACCGATGTGACCGGCGTGATAGGTGGAACGACTTCCCATGATTTTCGGCACATCAATCCCACCGGTGACGGACAGATAGGCCCGGCAGCCGCTGCTGGCCGCACCGATGGCAAGCCGGTCGCCTTTTTCTACCCTTACAGAACGCCACATTTCCACTTTTTGATCATTTAGCCGCAGATCCATCTTGGCACCGGTCACGGCAATGTCAGCCTTGCCGAGTATCTCGATTTGCGGTCCCAGGAGGGTTATTTCCAACACCGCCCGATCAATGCCGTTCCCCACCAACAGGTTGGCAATCTTGGCGGCATCGCTATCCAACGCACCCGAAAGGGGAATCCCCAACCGCTGGTGCCCGGTACGGCCTTGGTCCTGAACCGTAGTGAGTGCGCCTGGAGAAATGATCTGAAACGCTCTCATCCACCGGTTTCCTGTTGGGCGGCCATCTTCTCAAAGGTATCCCGCTCAATGGCCCGAAAACGGATTTTATCGCCCACATCATATAAAAAAGGTTTTTCACGTTCCGGCGCAAACAGCCGCATTGGTGTGCGACCAATGATCTGCCACCCGCCGGGGCTGGCCACGGGGTAGATCCCCGTCTGATTGTTGGCAACGGCCACCGAACCCTTGGGCACATGGGTGCGGGGGGTTTTACGGCGGGGGGCAAACAGCTTTTCCGGCAATCCCCCCATAAAGGGATAACCCGGAGTAAAACCGATCATGTAAATCGGATAGTCCACGCTAGTGTGAAGCCGAACCACCTCTGCTTGGCTAATTTGGTTGGTTTGGGCCACGATCTCAATATCAGGTCCCAGCTCTCCCCCATAGCAAACGGGAATTTCAACCACTTTGGCCGGCGGCAGCTCAATGGTTTCCCAATTTGCTTCCAATTTATCCAGTGTCTGCTGGAGCTCTGCGGGCTTTGTTTGCCAAGGATTATACCGAATCATAAGCAGACGATAGGTGGGAATCAGTTCACGAACACCTCGGGGTAGTTCTTTTTCGAGCAGCGCCGATACCGCACGTACCTTGCGGTTGACGATGGGCGAGATGATGTTGCCAAATTCCATCAATAAGCCTTGGTCGCCGGCAATGCGGTAACGGGGAGTTTCAAATAGTTCCGATGAATTCATGGGCCTTTCACGGGTGCGACAGCGATGCCGCCGGCCTCCAAACTTTGGCGAATGGTCCGCACCAGATCCACCGCTGTCGGATTGTCGCCATGTACGCACAAAGTTTGTGCATGTAAGGTGATCACCGATCCGTCAAGGGCCGCCACTTCTCGATTCATAGCCATTATGAGGGCCCGTTGGGCAACAATTTCGGGATCATGAATCACCGCCCCCGCCTCTTTGCGAGAAACCAAGTTACCTTCGGGAGTGTACGCCCGGTCGGGAAAAGCCTCGTAAACCACCGCTAGGCCCACCTCTTGCCCGATACGGGCCGCCATCTCCCCCTTGGCACCGGCCAGGGCCACATATTTTAAGTTTTGATCCACCGCGACAATCGCCTCGGCTACGGCGCGGGCTACTTTCTCATGCCCTACGGCAGCCAGGTAAAGCGCACCGTGGGGTTTGACGTGCCGTAATGACACCCCATGGGCTTGGCAAAAAGCCTGCAGTGCCCCGACTTGGTATATTATGGCTGTGCGGATTTCATCAGCGCTGCACTCCATAAAGCGGCGTCCAAAACCGAGCCGGTCGGGATAACCCGGATGGGCGCCAATCCCCACATTATGCGTAACAGCCAGCTTGACCGTACGATCCATCACCTCCGGATCGCCGGCATGAAACCCGCAGGCGATGTTGGCCGAGGTGATAAAGGGCATGACTTCCTCATCCAGCCCCAGGATGTAATTACCAAAGCTTTCGCCCATATCGCAGTTAAGGTCGATGGTTTGCGTCATTATTCTATCTTCAACGATTCCCGGTTAAATCACTATTTATTTCCCCACCATCAACTTGGGCAGATAGAGCGCGATGTCTGGCAAAACAGTAATGATGGCCGTTGTCAGCAGCATCAGCAGAAAAAACGGAAAGGCATAGCGGGCAATCCTCATTATCGGCTCGCCGGTCAGCCCCTGAATCACAAACAGGTTAAACCCCACTGGCGGGGTAATCTGACTCACCTCCACCATCAAGATTAAATAGATCCCAAACCAAATGGGGTCAAAACCGGCCGCCGTCACCATGGGCAGTGCAATGGGCAATGTCATTACCACTATGGAAAAACCGTCCAGCAGGCAACCCAACACCACATAAACACCCCCCAATAGAATCATCAACGTGTAAGGTGATAGGTCCATGCTGGTGATGGCGGCGGTAATGGCCGCCGGAATCCCTAAAAACCCCATGACCCGTGCGAGAAATCCAGCCCCCATCACAATCAGCATGATCATAGCGTTGGTTTTAACCGCCCCCATAAGACATTCAAAGAGAATCTGAGTGCTCATCTGCCGATTAAAAAGGGCAAAAAGATAGGCGCCTAACACACCTAGCGCCGCCGCTTCGGTGGGGGTTGCAACTCCGGCGTAAATGCTTCCCAAAACCATTAAAATCAATAGCAGGGTTGGCGCCAGATCTTTTAGCGCCACCAGGCGATCTTTCCAACTGTAGGACTCCCGGGTACGAGGGGCGATGGAGGGATCTTTTAACCCGCAAACAATAATGTAGGCCGAATAGACCCCGGAGAGTAGTAAGCCGGGCAAGATTCCGGCAATAAACATTTTCCCGATTGAGACTTCAGCCAGGATGGCATAGACAATCATAATAAGTGAAGGCGGTATCAGAAAGCCCAATGTTCCGGCGCCGGCCAAAGAGCCCATGGCCAGACGTTTATCGTAGCCCATTTTGTCAAATTCGGCCAGCGTGATTCTTCCGACAGTAGCGGTGGTAGCGGCGCTGGATCCGGAAACGGCAGCAAACAGGGTACAGGAAACAATGTTCATAAGTAAGAGTCCGCCGGGCAGACGATAAAGCCAAGGAACCAGTGATTTAAACAGCCGTTCACTGATCCCCGAGCGAAAGAGAATTTCACCCATCAAAATAAAGAGCGGCAGGGCCACATACTCCCACTTTTCCACAGTAGCCCACACCGATGAGGCCATATTGCCGCCGCCGGGCAGGCTGCTAAATAAAGCCATCCCGGCCAAACCCACCATAAAAAGAGCAAAACCGACCCAAACTCCGGCGCCCAAAGTCAAAAAGAGCATACCGAAAACCACCAACGACATCAGCGCGATATTGGCATCCATCAGACCACCTCCTCCCCGCTGGATATGGCCTGGAAGGTGCGTACGGTGGTTCCGGCTAATTGTAACAGAAAGCAGACCGCACCCATCAGCACCAACGTCTGGGGAATCCATAGGGGCGTATGGGTCAAGGTGCCTGAGGTGGAGCCATACCGCAACGCGCCTTGGACCATTTTAAACAGCATCCAACAGAGATAACCCATAACGCCGGTGGTGACAGCCGTGGCAATAAACGTAATGACCGCTGCCAACCTAATCGGCAAAAACCCCAAGATTAACGTAATGCGGATATGCCCCTTTTCTTTCAGGCAGTATCCGGCGCCTAAAAAGATGATGGCGGCAAGTCCGTAGGCACTGTATTCGTCGGCAATGAGGGTGGTTTTTTCAAAAGCATTCCAGAGAAAAATTTCTAATAGAATCAGCATGGTGAGCAGCCCCAGGATAACGGCTGAAAAACGGGCAGCCCAATCACTGATGGTTTCAACCAAGTTGGCGAAGGCATTCATGTGGAACCACCTTTTAGAGGAGTCCACGAGGCACCCCCCGCATGAATTAAGATATCGTTGAGACTTGCCGCAACCCGGTATCGGCAAAGAGCCGGCAAGCCTCCTTTGGTCCTGGTATTATCGGCTTGTGATTTGGCCGTACTGTTCCAACACATTATTGACTTCCTGCCCTGCTTTTTCCGCCCATTTGGCCCGCAGTGTTTCCCCCATGGTGTCCAGTTCCTGGCGGAAACCTTTGCTAACCGGTGTAATTTCCATACCGTTCTCAAGGAGGACGGCCCGGCTTTTGCGGTCCATATCCCCGGCCAGATTCCACATTTCGTCTTCCATTTGAGCGGCGATCTCCAGCACCGTCTTCTGAATGTCAACCGGCAACTTGTTCCAAGCATCCATATTGACATTGATCATGTTCACCGGTCCGACAATATTGATGGGGGTGAAATATTTGAGCACCTCCCACGCCTTGGCATCAACCCCGGAAACCGAAGAGGTGTACATGGAATCCAAAAGACCCGCTTTCATGGCAGGGTAGACTTCGCTGAAAGGCATTTTACGGGCGGCGATACCGGCCGCTTCACCAAAGGCCAGTCCGGTGCCGTCGTACACCCGCATTTTCAGACCCTTTAGGTCAGCCGCCGATTGAATGGGCCGCTGGGTGTAAATCCCGGAAAAAGGCCATACGGAGGTATAGATCGTCATCTGATTAAATTTTTTTAGAATATCGGCATAGGTCTTTTTTGACAGTTGAAACAAAAGACGCTGTTCAAAGGCATTGGTGGAGATAAACGGTTGGGCTGTCAACGCCAGGGCCGGAGCGTCCCCTTCCACCATTCCAGTGGGGATTTCGGCGATGACCAACTGACCCCCAGCCACAGCCTGCAGTAACTCCGGGCCTTTAAAACCCAACGCGGCGCCGGGATGCAGCACAATCTCCAATTCGCCATTGGTGGCGTTCTTCACCGCATCAGCAAAGCGCTGAGCCCCTTGGGAATGAAAATTGCCCGCCGGATAATTGAGATGCATATCCCATTTGGTTTTGGCAAACACAAATGAAAAAGAACTGCCGGCAAAAAGGCACACCAGTGTGAGGAGTAGAATTTTTTTCATGGGTCTTCCCTTCTCTTTTTAATTGTTGTTCAACACCGTCAAAAAACGATGCTACAGAGCCATCACACCATCATATAGTGAACAATCCGTGTTTGGAACGTCCTTATATGTTTTAGAATAATCTCCTCCAGCATACCCCCATCCCGCACCTTGATGGCATGAATGATCTGATCATGCTCTTCCAGCACCGACTTGTAATGGATACCGAGAGTCCCCTGCGGATCCAGTTCTTTGCCGAATGAAAGATAGGCCAAGCGGTTGGACTCACACCGGATTTTATGCAGGGCGTTGACGAGGTAATCATTGTGGCTGCAGAGGGCGTAGAGATGGTGAAAGCGGCTGTTCGCTTCCACCATTAAAAGCGCATCCATCTCTTTTACAGCTTTACGCATGGCTTCATTGGTCGCGGTCATCTCCGCCAAAAGCGATTTGTTGTCCACTTGAACCGCCAGCTCGGCCACTCCCTTTTCCAACACTCGTACCGCGGCAAACATGGCCCGGGTGTTGGGCAGTGAAATGGGTCGTACCACCGCACCTTTATTGGGGTGGGTCTCCACCATAAAGTCGTCGGAAAGACGCACCAATGCTTCGCGAACCGGAGTGCGGCCAATTCCCAATTCAGCCACCAGTTTCTTCTCCTCCAGGCGCTCGCCCGGTGCATATTCCAGGGTCATGATGCGACGATAGATTTCAGTGTAAGCCTTCCGTCCTAGGGGGGCATTGGCTTCTTGAGTGCTTGGGTTCATTGCATTGGCGCCTGATTTCTATAATGAATGCAGATTACATATATTTATAGTATCATAATGATATATATGTCAAGTATATTTTAGAAATTTCATCTGACTTGCTGATTTTGACTGATCGTCAATTAGGTCGTAGAAATTTGCAGCGCCTGCCATTTCCGGATGGCGCCTCCTTAAGATGGTAATCATCTTGGGCTTGGTGCCATCGGCTGAATTTGCTATGTGAAAGGGAATGGGTGAAAATCAATTACCAATGAACCGTATCGAAAAAGCGGTGCTGCAAACTATCCACCGCCATAGGATGCTTGAATCCGGCGATGCTGTTTTGGTGGCGGTTTCCGGAGGAGCCGATTCAACGGCCCTGGCGGTTTTGCTAAACAATTTGACAATTTCACAAAAATGGCGAATCGGTATCGCCCATCTCAATCATGGTATTCGCAACGCTGCGGCTGACATGGATGCCCGTTTTGTGGAGAGACTGGCCGTAAAATTGGGTTGCCCCTTTTATCTAAAAAAGGTACGTTTAAAAGAACACCATCGCCTATATGGCGGCAATCTGGAAGAGCTGGCACGGACATCGCGTTACGACTTTTTAGCACAAACCGCGAGTGTCAACGGCTACACCAGGATCGCCGTGGGGCACCATCGCCACGACAACGCTGAGCAGGTACTCATGGCGCTGATTCGGGGCAGCGGCCTGGACGGCCTTTCTGCTATCACTCCGGTTCGCAGCGATCTCATCCGACCGCTAATCGAAACCGATCCCCAGGATCTGCGGGCCTATCTTCGAACCCGGAACATCGAACATATCGAAGATCCATCCAACAACGATGAGTCCTTTTTACGCAACCGGATTCGACAGCGACTGATCCCCATCCTGACAAACGAGTACAACCCACAAATCATTGACGCGCTCAATCGGCTGGCAACCATTTCAGATGACGAAAACCGGCTGTTGAAGCAATTAGCGGGTGACGCTTTTCAACAATGCCTCGTCAAACAAAAAGAGAACTGCTGCCAATTTGATGCCGAAAAGGTTACAGCCCTACCACTGGCTTTACAGCGACGGCTGGGGCGGATGGCCTTTGAGATTTTAACCGGCGGAACCCGGCGGCTCACCTTCGGCCACCTGGAAGATTGCCTGGCGCTGTTAGCGGTTCAAAACCACCCCAAACAGATTGATCTGCCCCGCCGGATTCGAGTGCTTCGCCGTGACGATCTTTGGATTTGGCGACAAGAGGCGGATAATTTGCGCAATGTCCGCTAGGATTACTTGCGGATAGTGACAACGTGGTTAGAATTAAAGAAATTCAATGCCACGATGATCTTTCTTGAAGGAGTTACCATTGAACCCGTTTTATAAAAACCTGGCGTTGTGGCTGGTGGTCACCTTGATGATGGTGATGCTCTACAACATGTTTAACCAACAGCAGCTCACCGAGACCAATATCAGTTACAGTGAATTTTTAGGCATGGTGGATCAGGAGCAGATTGACACGGTGACCATCCAGGGTCAGGAACTGCTCGTGAAGGATACCAACGGCACCTCTTTTAAAGTCTATGCGCCGGAAGACAGTGACCTAATCTCCACTTTACGCCAGCGGGGGGTGGCCATTTCCGCCAAGCCGCCCGCGGAATCACCGTGGTATATGTCGATACTGGTGTCATGGTTTCCCATGATCATCCTTATTGCCGTTTGGATCTTTTTTATGCGGCAGATGCAAGCGGGCGGCGGCAAAGCCCTCTCCTTTGGCAAAAGCCGGGCGCGGCTTTTGTCCGATCAGCAAGAGAAGGTGACATTTAAAGATGTGGCCGGGATTGATGAGGCCAAGGAAGAACTGGGGGAAATCGTCGAGTTTCTGCGGGATCCTAAAAAATACACCCGGTTGGGGGGGCGCATCCCCAAAGGGGTACTGCTCATGGGATCGCCGGGCACCGGGAAAACCTTGCTCGCCAGAGCCATTGCCGGCGAGGCGGGAGTCCCCTTTTTCAGTATCAGCGGTTCCGATTTTGTGGAGATGTTTGTGGGAGTGGGTGCCTCGCGGGTGCGGGATCTTTTTAATCAAGGCAAAAAGAATGCGCCTTGTATCATTTTTATCGATGAAATTGACGCCGTGGGCCGCCATCGTGGCGCGGGCCTGGGCGGCGGGCATGACGAAAGAGAGCAGACCCTGAACCAATTGCTGGTGGAAATGGACGGCTTTGAGTCCAATGAGGGCGTGATCCTGATTTCAGCCACCAACCGCCCCGATGTACTTGACCCGGCCTTGATGCGTCCCGGTCGGTTTGATCGGCAGGTGGTGGTTCCCATGCCCGATATTCTCGGCCGGGAAGAAATATTAAAGGTGCATATGCGCCGTACACCTGTGGATGAAAAGGTCAACATCAATATTTTGGCCAAAGGCACCCCCGGCTTTTCCGGCGCCGATCTGGAAAACATGGTCAATGAAGCGGCCCTTTTGGCAGCCAAGCGCAACAAGGAAAAATTGGAGATGGTGGACTTTGAAGATGCCAAGGATAAAGTCTACATGGGCCTTGAGCGTAAATCCAAGGTGATCAAAGAAGAGGACCGCAAAACCACCGCCTACCATGAGGCGGGACACGCCTTGGTGGCTCGTTTTCTACCCTATACCGATGCAGTCAACAAAATCACGATTATTCCCAGAGGCCGGGCGGCCGGCGTCACTTGGTTTTTGCCGGATGAAGGCGACTTTAAATATAAAGACCAATTGGAAAGTGAACTGTCCGTTGCTTTTGGCGGCCGGGTGGCCGAAGAGATCATTTTTAAACGCATCAGTACTGGCGCCTCCAATGATATCAAACAGGCTACGGCTCTTGCCCAGAAGATGATTCGGAATTGGGGTATGGGTGATGAGTTGGGTCCGCTCTCCTACGACGACTCTGATGAACAGATCTTTTTGGGCCGGGAGATCTCCCGGCGCCGGGACTATTCCGAAGAGACCGCCCGTCATATTGACGCCGAAGTGACCGGCCTCATCGATGAAGCCTATGACCGCGCTAAAACGGTTTTAACGGAACATATTGATATTTTACACAAATTGGCTGATCTGCTTTTGGAAAAAGAGACCGTCATGGGTAAAGAGCTGGACGCGTTGATTTTAGAAATGCGACCAGGATTCGATTTCCCCTCCAAGCATGACACCCCCACTCAAGATGCGGCTACAGAACCGAACGATCCTCCGGAGCAAGAAACCGCCCCGCCACCCCGGGCGGGCGGTTCACATAAGGGCCATGCCGAGCAGTCAACTTCCGAACCGGACGACATTTCCTCCCCGGAGGAGCCGCCTGCATGACGGTTTCATTATTGAAATGGGGCCGCTACCAGCTTGATTGGCGTCGCCGCACCTTAATCATGGGGGTGCTAAACGTCACCCCGGACTCTTTTTCCGATGGAGGACAATTTTGTAATGCCACTACGGCTGTAACCCAGGCGGAAAAAATGGCGACCGAAGGGGCCGATATCATCGACATCGGCGGTGAATCGACGCGACCCTTTTCCGACCCGGTTTCTGAGAAAGAGGAGCTGCAACGGGTTATCCCTGTCATTGACGCCGTTGCCGCTAAGGTCGATACCCCGATCTCCATCGACACCCAAAAAGCAGGTGTGGCCAAAGCAGCTTTAGGTGCAGGGGCATCGATTATTAATGATATCAGCGCATTAAACTATGATCCGGCCATGGGGCCGTTGGCGGCGGAAAGTGAAGTTCCGCTGATTTTGATGCATATGAAAGGGGCTCCGAAAACCATGCAAAAAGCCCCCCGATATCACGACCTCATCGGTGAGATCCGCACTTTTTTAACAGCCGCCGCGCAAAAAGCCCTTGATGCGGGTGTGCTGCGCGAAAGGATCATCATTGATCCGGGGATTGGCTTTGGCAAAACCCTTGACCACAATTTTGAACTGCTTGGTCAGTTACACCAATTGGAGTCCCTGGGTTTTCCCATTTTGGTCGGCGCATCCCGCAAAGCCTTTATCCGTCATACCGTCAACATGACGGATAAAAAGGATATTTCACCCCAACACCCCGATGTGTTAGCCGGCACGTTGGCCGCATCGGTTGCCGCAACCTTAAACGGCGCTAGAATCATTCGGGTCCACGATGTGGCGCCTGCGCTGGCGGGGCTCAAAGTGGCCGATGCCATTCGAGCGATCGGCGGATGAAGCGGATTTGCTCACCGATCATCGTTCTGGTCATTTTCGCACTTGGTATCAACGGGTGTAAAAAGCTCCCTTTGGCGGAAACGACTCTTCTTGTGCCAATTGCGGTTGACACGACCTGGCCGGATCAGGTCACCAGTGAATTGACACCCGCGGCCATTGAGTTGTTGATCAAAGGCGCGGCCGAGGATCTGACCGCACTGGAACAAAGCGCCCTCACCTACACCATCCAGCGGCAGCCCGATCGACCCGGATTGCACCAAATCTCCATTGATACGGCGCTTTTACCACTGCCTGAAAATATTACGGTCATCAAAACAACCCCTGCAACGGTGACCCTTAAAACCGAGGCAAAGGTTGCTAAATTTATCAAAATAACACCGCGTCTCGAAGGAACCCCCGCCACCGGATGGTCCATTGCCAAAACCACTGTAGAACCCGCCACGGCCAACATCACCGGCGGTGAAAGCATTCTGGCGTCATTGGAAGAGATCTTTACCGACCCCATAACCATCGATAATATTGCTACAACTTTGGATCAGCCGGATGTAAGGTTGATTGTACCCGAAGGGGTGTCGCTAACGGGCCCGGAAAAGGTCGTCGTGACCGTCCATCCGAAGGCGGATCGCACCACCCGTACCTGGCCCGCTCAACCTGTCGCCCTGCAAGGCAATCAGTACCTTGCCACGGTTCATCCAAACAGGGTGACATTGACGGTGCGGGGGCCACAGGCCACTCTGGATCAATTGGATGGGGGTTTCCAAGTGGATCTTTTTATCGATGTGACCGGGCTTGAACCGGGAGTTTATGTGCGCCGGGCAGTGATTCGCCTGCCGTTGGATGTCACGCTGATCAAAGCTGAACCAAAGGTTTTTTCCGTGACCATTTCAGATCAACCCAAATCGTAAAAGGAAACGACACCATGCTGCTGGTAATTGATGTGGGCAATACCCATACTGTAATCGGCGTGTATGAAAAGACAACGCTGCTTCAACATTGGCGAATCAGAACCGAGCGCAACACTACGGAGGATGAGTTCGATCTGCTCTTTGCCGGATTGCTGCTTCAAAACGGCATTCAAATGGATCAAATCAACCGTACCGTCATCTCCTGCGTCGTCCCGCCAGTGGTGGGGGTGCTGGACGCCTTTTGCCATAAATATCTGGGGCACGCACCCCACTGGGTTGATGCCCGCTCTTACAAGGGTATGCCGGTTTTATACAACAACCCCGAAGAGGTTGGAGCCGACCGGATTGTCAATGCAGTGGGCGCCTTTACCCGTTATCGGAAAAGTTTGGTTATCGTCGATTTCGGCACGGCCACAACCTTTGATGCGATATCGGCCAAGGGTGAGTATATTGGCGGCGCCATCAGCCCGGGACTGGGAATTTCAGCCGAGGCGCTTTTTCTAAAGGCTTCCAAGCTGCCTCGGGTAGAGCTTATCAATCCACCCCCAAAAGCCATTGGTCAAAACACTATCCACAGTATTCAGGCAGGCCTGATCTTCGGCTATGCCGCCATGGTGGACGGTATGGTGGCGCGCTTTAAAACGGAGATGGCCTCCGATCCCAAGGTGATTGCCACAGGAGGCCTGGCGGGTATGATGGCCGATGTAGCGGTTTCCATTGAAGCGGTGGATCGGGGACTCACCCTGGAAGGATTACGGATTATCGGCGAGGTGGTGTAACCTATTATCAGACTTCGGTAAAATCAGCGGGCGCTCCGGTCAACAGCGGTCTGAAGCGTTCTTTTTCGTGGGATTTAAGGTAGGCCTCCTCTTCATCAATCATCCCCCGATCCAGCAGCCCCATAATCGAGTCGTCCATCAGTTGCATCCCGTATCGTTTGCCCGTCTGAATCGCCGATGAAATCTGATGGGATTTGGCTTCACGGATTAAATTTCGCACCGCCGGGGTGGCAACCAGGATTTCCGTGGCGGCCACCCGGCCGGGTTGGTCGGCCCGGGCAAAGAGCGTCTGCGATACCACGGCCCGCAGACTGTCGGCCAAAGAGCGTCGAATCAAGTCCTGCTCATGGGATGAAAAAACCTCGATGATGCGGTCAACGGTGGCCGCCGCACTGGAAGTGTGGACCGTGGAGAACACCAGATGACCGGTGGCCGCTGCCTCAATGGCCAAGGCAATGGTTTCCAGATCCCGCATCTCACCCACTAATATGATATCGGGATCTTCCCGTAAAGCGCTTCGCAGGGCTGTTGAAAATGATTGGGTATGGCGCCCCACCTCGCGGTGGTTAATGATACATTGCTTGCTCTGGTGAACATATTCGATGGGATCTTCGATGGTGATCACATGATCGGCCCGGGTGTTATTGGCAGCGTCGATAATGGCCGCAAGGGTCGTGGACTTCCCACTACCGGTGGAACCGGTCAGCAACACCAGTCCGCGGGGCAATAGGGCCAGTTTGGATAACACTTCCGGCAGCCCCAATTCTCTGACGCTTTGAATGCTGGCCGGGATCTCCCGAAAAACCGCTCCTATGCCGCTGTTTTGCTTAAAATAGTTGGCCCGGTAACGGGCCAGGCCTTCGATTTCATAGCCGAAATCGATATCTCCTTCTGCCTCAAACCGGTCAAATTTCTCTTTGGGTATAATTTTTTGAAGCTCTTGCCTTAGCGCCGTATGATCCAGAACAGTCTCGGCCAGACGCATCAGCTTCCCATCCACCCGCACAATGGGCGGCTGGCCTGCCGCTAAATGGAGGTCAGACCCCTTTTGGGCATGCAGCACCTCAAAATAGGCGTTCAACGGTTGCATGGGTTTTTATTTCTGTGATGGGTTAAAAAGGGCGACTTTTTCATCCTCGGCGTCGAACCTGACCGCCTCTTGCCGGCTGGCATCCAGCAGTTTGCCGTGGGTGTCCAGAATCGACCGGATCTGCACCTCCAGCTGAATCCGTTGACGCTTCATTTCGGCAATTTCCTGGTGTAGTTGCGCCAAACGTTGATGCGTCCGGTTGAGCATTTTTTCGGATTTTACGCGCGCTTCATCAACCATCACCTCGGCGGTCTTCCGGCTGTTTTGCTCCATCGTGGCCATGATCTGCTGGGTGTTCTTGACCGCCTGCTTTAACGCCCGGTTTTCATTTTGCGATTTCTTCAACTCACCTTGGATGCCGGTGATCTGATCAGCGAGTTGTCGGTATTTTTTCTCCTCATTTTGATAATGTTGGGCGATTTTCATCAAAAAGGCATCCACCTCCTTGACGTCAAACCCCCGGAACCGGACAGTAAACGTATGATCTATAATTTCATCGATATCGATGGGCATGACTTTACCTTTTGGTTGGCTGTGAGGAGCGCTCGTTTTAGATCATTACCATGGCCAAGCGATGCAGCGCGGCCACCAAAAATCTTTGTAAGAAAACAATCATAAATAAGACTACCATGGGGGAGAGGTCCATACCGCCGAAAACCATGGGAAGCCGACTGCGTACCTGATAGAGAACCGGCTCGGTCACATTGTGGATAAAGCGAACAATGGGATTATACGGATCGGGGTTGACCCACGATAGCACGGCCCGGGCGATAATGATAAACAGATACAAGGTCAGGGCATAGTTGAGAATCGTTGCTACGGCATTTAAAAAATATCCGATAATAAACATATATGACCTGTTCCATGGAAAAAATTGAATTGTGCTTCGATTATATATGGTAGTTTTACCCTCAAAGTCAAGTTAGCGGAGGGTAACATAAATTCGGTTTGGAAGCCTCAACGTATAATGACTCAACGGCCCTCGATTCCGTGTCTATAAGCAGCTTTTCATCTCGTCCTGATTGGAACGACGCCTTTTTTATCTGAATGAAGCCGTTTTTGGCGAGAAGCTGGCGTAAGGTGTCGAAGTCGTATATGAATAAGTGACCACAATCGCGAAAAATTCGGTTTACGCTCATTATCGGGCTATACAGGCCGTCATAGCTATCGTTCTCAAAATATGGGAGCTTAATTTCCGCCTCTCCGTCAGTGATTCGAGTGTACCTTGTCAGGTACAGCTCCCCGTCCGGCACTACAATACGGATAGTTCCCTCTGGCCGAAGAATGCGCCAGCATTCACTCAGAACATAATCGGCCGCCTCAAAAGGCAGATGCTCCAGACAGTGCTCGGTGAAGACGCCTCTTACTCTTTGAGATCTAAAGGGGAGTCCACGTGTCACATCCCAAACAACGTCAATTTCTGGACGCCAACCGTAGTCCAGATTGATGAAGTCGGCATGAGTGTTCGGACCACAGCCCAAGTCCAAGTATTCCTTTTGCTCAATCTCCTCGCGCCTGATATGGAAGGCCCTGTTGCGCAAGGCGAGGGCAATCAGGCCTCGCACCACGGCAGAGATCGTGATTGGCCCGTTGAATGAAAGCTTAGTATTAGAGAAGTTCATTGTCCGTCCTAAAGCAACGTCATAGCACCTACTTCATCTCTTGCTCTATAAACAGTCAACAAGAAAAGTGCATAGAAAATCGATGTCAAAAAAGCCAACAAGTCTCCGTGAAAATTATCCATGTTCGGTTCTATTTTCCCCGACATTAAAATGTAAATGCCCGTATAATAGTACCACCACTACCAATTCCAGCAACGAAATAGTCGATTCGGGAGCTCAATTGGTTTAAAATTTCCGTGCCTGTGCCGTAATAGTGGGTACTTGGATTTGAATCGTTTGAAAATTGATCAAGACATACAAAATAGTGATATTCGCGATTTAATACTGCCCCCAGGGTTAAATTCCTCTAGTTTTCACATAAATATTCGCGAATTTATTTCCATGTGGATTTTCAATCTTAACTAAAGGGGTGTTTCCTATGAAATCCAATATTTTCATCGGTCACTCCGTTTCTACTGTATTTGGATATAGAGCCTATCGGTGTGTTTTCCCTGGGATCTTCTTTTTAGCTTTACTTTTCCGATTTCACTGGTGTTTGTAACATGCGTGCCACCACAAGGAATCTTGATATCACCGCATATCCAGTACAAAGCTTCCGGTTCGTTTTTTAGGGGAACATTGTAAATAACATGGCGTTCCCCAATATATGTGTTTGACATAAATTGTAGTTCTTCCATTTTGTTCGGGTCAAACTTCGTTGAAAAATCGAGTCGCGATTTGTCGGGATGAATATAACAACCTTTGAGAGGGATTTTCTCTTCGAACAATTTGTAACAAAAATTCAACACGATATGAGCCGCCGAATGCATTCTCATGGTCTTATATCTGCGATCCCAATCAATTTTCATTGTAACTTTATCCCCGGTTTTTAAGATGCCCATATTACCTTCCGCAATATGTTGTACGGCAGTATCAACTTGAATTGCGGGGAAATCGGCATGGATCAACGTTCTGGTTTCCCTTACAAACTTTTTGAGGGTGTTGCAGATTTTGATCTCGTCGATAAAACCCGTATCTCCGACCTGCCCTCCTCCTTCGGCAAAAAATATCGTTCTGTCCAAAGTAATCTTATTCCCCTCGATAGCTATGACGCGAGCGGTTCCTTCCTTTTGATACATGTTGGACAGGTAAATCTTATTTGTTATCATTTTTGTGGCTCCTCATTATTGATGCCCCCGTAAAAGTCAGAGCGCCATAATTATCTGAAAATATTGAACATAAGCCATAAGGGTCCTTGCCAAAAAGTTGGTGTTGTGTTAGGTATCATAAAAATAGATGTCCTGCAAAGGTCTCAATATGGATTGGGACGGAGAAGCGCTCATTGATTGGCATCATCAAAGATGCGGCCAGGGCGAACAGACCCATGCGGTGATGAAAGAGGACCTGGCAGAGAGAAATGCGCATCCACCGGACGTGAAGTGATTTGAAGACCGGCAATGTGGCTTCAAATGGAGACCATACACATGTAGGCGGTGGATTTGGGGCAACCAATTTTGCTTGACACACTAACCGGCTGATATTAAACTACTATATTTTATGAGACGCCTTAAACATTGAATTTTATGTAACGTTTTTCGTTCTCGAAGGCTCGGTGGGCCGGGGTGAGCTTCAGGTATTTGACTGCGAGAGTGGCGGAATTGGCAGACGCACTGGATTTAGGATCCAGCTCTGGTGACAGAATGGGAGTTCAAGTCTCCCCTCTCGCACCAAACATCCATTTACTATATTGGAGAAACTGGTTGTAAGATGCCTGAAATCAGATTTCAGGCATTTATTTATTGAAGTTATCTTTATCCGGCCACGTGCAGGGCACCGGTATTTTTTACGAGTACGGTAATGCGGAGATCTTTTGCAAGGCTCTCCATAGTCGGAAAGGACATGCATGCAAGTATCCATTGAAGATGTCAGCCCGGTAAAAAAAATACTTCATATTGAAGTGCCCCAAGAAACAGTCGCCAAGGAGCTGGACAACGCCTATCGGCAGCTAAAACAAAACACCAAAGTAAAGGGGTTTCGGCCGGGCAAAGCACCCCGCTCGGTGCTGGAAGGTGTTTACGGAAAAGATGTCAACGCCGATGTAGTCTCCCGCCTGATTCAAACCTCCTTTGGTGACGCAATCCTGGAAAACGGGATCAAGGTGATTGGGCAGCCGGAAATCGACCCCCCGGAAATCGACGGGCAAAAGGATTACGCCTATGACGCAACGGTGGAGGTGACACCCGAAATCGACGACCTTGATTACAAGGGGATTGCGCTGAAAAAGATCCTCTATAAAGTCAGCGATGAAGAGATTGAGGCGCAACTGAAAATGCTGCAACGCAACCTGGCCCGTTATGAAGCTATTTCAGATGCGCGGACCGCAATCGAGAATGATTTTGTCATGATCGATTTCACCCGGCAGGTGGATGGCGAAAAAGAGGATGAAAAGACAGAAAACTTTACCTTAAAAATCGGTGATCATCGCATTCACGCCGATTTTGACGCAGCCCTGACGGGCATGTCACCCAAAGAGACCAAAACCATTGCCGTCACCTTTGATAATGAAAATCCCAATGAAGATCTGGCTGGTAAAACCATCGCCTATGAGGTAACCCTCAATGAAATTCGTGAAGAGATCCTACCGCCCATTGATGACGAATTGGCAAAAAAACTCGGCGACCATGAAAACCTGGAGGCCTTGAAAAACCGCATTTCCGAGAATCTGCAAAGCGGCTATGACAAACGTGGTGAGCAGGAAATCAACGAACAGATTTTCACCGCGCTACTGGGGAAAACCACCTTTGATGTACCCGAAAGCCTGGTGAAATTTGAACTGGACGCCATGGTCAACGACATGGAACAGCGCCTGGCGCAGCAGAACATGAGCATGGACGAAGCGGGCCTAAGTCCGGAAACGATTCGGGAAAAATATCGGGAAACCGCTGAAAAACAGGTCCGCCGCCACCTTCTGCTCAACAAGCTGATCGCGCAGGAAAAACTGGAACTATCCGACGAAGAGCTAGAGGAAGGATTCGCCGATATGGCTGTGATTTACGGCCAGCCGGTGGAAGGCATCAAAGGGTACTACCGTGAATTTCCAGACCGGCTGGATATGCTCAAAAATGCACTGCTTGAAAAAAAGGCCATCGCCCTTATTGTTGAGAACGGTCAGATGACCGAAGTAGAGCCGGAGTCCGACGCCGATACGGTCGAAACGACTGATTCAAAATAGTTTGGTTTTGGCAAAGATGAATCCCAAATAAGGAAAAACACCCATGCCGTTAGTGCCCATGGTTATTGAACAGAGCAGCCGCGGTGAACGCGCCTACGATATCTACTCCCGTTTATTGAAGGATCGGATCATCTTTTTAGGCACCGCCATCAACGATGAGATCGCCAACCTGCTCATTGCACAGATGCTTTTCTTGGAATCGGAGGATCCCAACAAGGAGATCAATTTTTATATCAACTCCCCCGGTGGCATTGTTACCGCGGGATTGGCCGTTTATGATACCATGCAGTATGTGAAGCCTGATATTGCCACGGTCTGTATCGGGCAGGCGGCCAGTATGGGAGCCCTTTTGCTAACCGCAGGCACCGACGGCAAGCGTTATTCGCTGCCCAACAGCCGTATTATGATCCATCAGCCCATGGGCGGCGCCCAGGGACAGGCCTCGGATATTGCGCTTCAGGCCAAAGAGATTCTGCGCGTGCGCGAAACATTAAATCAAATCTTAGCACGCCACACCCAGCGGCCTTTGGAGGAGATTGAAAAAGATACGGATCGCGACTACTTCATGTCAGGAACCGATGCCAAGGCTTACGGTATTGTGGACCATGTCATCACCAATCGTGATGACTTGGAAAGTATCGCCGGCGAAAACAACGAAGTATCCTAACCCGCGGCCAGGATAACGGGCTTACCCCATCTTGAGGATATTTTAAAATGGCAAATAAAAAAGAGGATGGCGAAAAAAATCTGTTTTGCTCTTTTTGCGGTAAAAACCAAACTGAGGTCAACAAGCTGATCGCCGGGCCGGCCGTCTATATCTGTAATGAATGCATCTCCTTGTGCAATGAGATCATTGAAGAAGAGATCAAGGAGGAGGAAGACGGCACACCCGATGAGAGCATGCTCCCCAAAGAGATTAAAGCCTTTTTGGATGACTATGTTATCGAGCAGGAAGCAGCTAAAAAGACGCTTTCCGTAGCGGTTTACAACCACTATAAACGTCTTACTTCAGCAACGGAAACCGATGATGTGGAGATTCAAAAAAGCAATATCCTGCTCATCGGCCCCACCGGCTGCGGAAAAACCCTGTTAGCCCAGACGTTGGCCCGTTTTCTCAATGTGCCTTTCACCATTGCCGATGCCACCAGCCTGACCGAAGCCGGTTATGTGGGCGAGGATGTGGAGAATATTATCGTATCGCTGTTGCAAAACGCTGATTACGATATCGAAAAGGCGAAACGCGGTATCGTTTACATTGATGAAATCGATAAAATAGCCGGTAAGTCGGACAACCCGTCCATCACCCGGGATGTTTCCGGCGAAGGGGTCCAACAGGCGTTGTTAAAAATCATTGAAGGCACTACGGCCAGTGTGCCACCTAAAGGCGGCCGTAAACATCCGCAGCAGGATTTCCTAAAGGTGGACACCTCCAATATCTTGTTTATCTGCGGAGGAACGTTCAACGGTCTTGACAAAATTATCAAACGCCGGCTGGGCTCCAAGGTGATGGGCTTTGGTGCCAAAGTGGTGGATCAAAAAAAACGTCAATTAGGCGAAATCCTGGAAATGGTTCAACCCGAGGATCTGATTCAGTTTGGTCTGATTCCCGAATTTTTAGGCCGTCTGCCCATTACCGCTACGCTGGAAGAGCTGTTGGAAGCCTCTTTGATTCGGATTTTGAAGGAGCCGAAAAATGCGCTGATCAAACAGTTCAAAAAACTGTTTGAAATGGAAGAGGTCAATTTGCGCTTTACCGAGGCGGCCCTTTCAGCCATTGCCAAGGCGGCCATCAAGCGCAAGTCCGGGGCACGGGGTCTGCGTTCGATCATGGAAAAAGCGCTGCTGGATATTATGTATGAGATACCCTCTCTTGAAAATGTCAAAGAGTGTGTGGTGGGCGAAGAGGTGATCACCCAAAATGAAGTGCCCATCTTACTTTACGAGCAGAGCAAAGCCCAAGCGTAGTAGGCGTTTAACGAAATACCGAACCGAACGTGGCGGCAGACACACGAAATCTTTGCCGAACTAAAAAAGATAGCTATATGGAACCAAAATTTCAGACCATTGAACTTCCGCTCCTACCATTAAGGGATATTGTTGTCTTTCCTTATATGGTGGCGCCTCTTTTTGTGGGGCGTGACAAGTCAGTAGTGGCCTTGAAAGCCGCCATGGAAAAAGACAAGCGGATCTTTTTGGCCACTCAAAAAAATGCCGGCGTCGATAATCCTGCCGCCGAGGATATCGCCACCACCGGAACCATCGGCAAGGTTTTGCAATTACTAAAATTACCCGATGGAACGGTTAAAGCTTTGATCGAAGGTTTGGAGCGGGCCACTATTTCCCAATTTATCGAAGAGAAGGATTCATTTAGCGTCCGGTTGCAACCACTGGTCGATCTTCCCGGGGACACCGGTCAATTGTCGGTATTGGTCAGGATTCTACGCCAAAGCTTTGTTGATTACGCCAAACTCAACAAAAAAATTTCCCGGGAGCTCGTAAAAACCATCAGCACCATCAATGATCCTTCCCGGCTGGGAGACTCCATGGCTGCTCATTTCGGTTTCAAAGTAGCGGATAAACAGCGGCTGTTGGAAACAGCCTCGTTGACCAAGCGCCTCGAACTTCTGCTGGAGTTGGTTAAGATCGAGATGGATGTCACGCACATGGACCGGCGCATTAAAAAGCGTGTTAAAGAGCAGATGGACAAGACCCAACGCAACTACTATCTCAATGAAAAAATGCGCGCCATCAAGGAAGAGATGGGTGGCGACCCGTTGGATCCAACCGATGATCTGCAAGAGCTTGAAAAAGAGATCGAAGCTAAAAAAATGTCCGGGGAAGCCACAGAAAAGGTGACCGCCGAGTTTAAAAAGCTGAGACAGATGCCGCCCATGTCAGCCGAAGCCACCGTAGTGCGGACTTACATCGATTGGTTGCTCAGCCTGCCATGGTTTGAAAAAAGCGAAGTGCTCAACGACTTGAAAAAAGCCGAAGAAATCCTGGACGAAGATCACTACGGGCTGGAAAAACCAAAAGAACGCATCGTTGAATATCTGGCCGTGCAATTGCTAACCCAAAAAGTACGCGGCCCGATCCTCTGCCTGGTGGGCCCACCGGGAGTGGGCAAAACTTCATTGGCCAAATCAGTGGCCCGGGCCACAGGGCGCAACTATATCCGTTTGTCTTTGGGCGGCGTGCGTGACGAAGCGGAGATCCGCGGTCATCGCCGCACTTACATCGGCGCCCTGCCCGGCAAGATCATCCAATCGCTTAAAAAAGCGGGCACCAACAATCCGGTCTTTTGTCTGGATGAAGTGGACAAGATGAGCATGGATTTTCGGGGTGACCCGTCCGCCGCACTTTTGGAGGTGCTGGATCCGGAACAGAATAACGCCTTTAACGATCACTATCTTGATGTGGATTACGATCTCTCCGATATCCTCTTTATCACTACGGCCAATACCCTGCCGTCGATCCCGGCGCCGTTGCAGGATCGCATGGAGATCATCCGCATCCCCGGGTACACCGAGATTGAAAAATACCACATCGCCAAAGGTTTTTTGGTTCCTAAACAGATTACGGCCAACGGGCTGGAAGAGAAGCCGATTGCTTTTACCAAAAAGGTGCTGATGTTGCTGATTCAGCGGTACACTCGTGAAGCCGGAGTGCGGGAACTGGAGCGTCAAATTTCCTCCATCTGCCGTAAAGTGGCCCGTAACGTGGTACTGGCTAATTTGAACCACCCCGAGAAAGAGCCCAAAAAGATTCAAGTCACTGAAAAAACTGTCCAGCGCCATTTAGGACCGCCGCCCTATCGCTACGGCCAACTGGAAGAGACCGACCAGGTCGGTTTGTCCACCGGACTGGCCTGGACCCAGGTGGGTGGCGAACTACTTAGCATTGAAACCATCCTGATGCCCGGTAAGGGCAAATATGTGGTGACAGGCAAGCTGGGTGACGTGATGAAAGAGTCGGCCCAAGCGGCGATCAGCTATGTTCGCTCGCGGGCCAAAGAGCTGAAGATCGATAATAAGTTTCACGAAGAGCTCGATTTGCATATCCATATCCCCGAGGGCGCCATCCCCAAAGACGGACCCTCGGCCGGAATCGCCTTATGCACTTCCATTGTATCGGCCTTGACCCAGAAGCCGGTGAGCCGCTTGGTGGCCATGACCGGTGAGATCACCCTGCGTGGACGAGTGCTACCCATCGGCGGGCTAAAAGAAAAACTGCTGGCGGCTCACCGGGGAGGTATCCGGATGGTTTTGATCCCTGAAGAAAACCGTAAAGATCTGCACGATGTACCGGCCAATATACTAAAACAGGTCAAAGTGGTATCGGTGGGGCATATGGATGAAGTCCTTTCCCACGCACTTGTTGTTGAGGACGGTGAGTCGTTGTTCCAACCAAGCGATATGCCGTTTAATGTACAACCGCCGCCGGATAAACCACAGCCTCAACGGCCGCTGAATTGATCATTTTTTACTTGACAGGATCGTTAATTTTGACCATAAACCAAGTCCTTGATCAAGCGTGGTCAAAGATCAGGGGGGACTACGGGCGGATAGCTCAGTTGGGAGAGCATCGGCCTTACAAGCCGAGGGTCACAGGTTCAAGCCCTGTTCCGCCTACCACAACTTTTCTTCTATGGGGGCGTAGTTCAGTTTGGTTAGAACGCCGGCCTGTCACGCCGGAGGTCGCGAGTTCGAGTCTCGTCGCTCCCGCCACTTAAAATAAAGGGTTTAGCAGAAATGCCAAACCCTTTGGTATTTTAATTCCCCACAAGGCCGCCTTTTTTATCAGTTCCGCAAAGAATATGAGACCTTTGCACAACTCCCCCTTTTTACCCAATTTTGACGTCAGGCTCAAAATGGTATCCTCGAAATATTCAATATATTCATTCGGTTACATTTTTCGCCATCCTTGAACGTGAACAAAAATAGATGTCCTGCAAAGGTCTTCAATATGTGTTCTTGAAATCACTGAAGAAAAGTGCTCTAATGCGTTGTTCGCTGATCAAATCAATTCTGTATTTTTTGCCGATTAAGGAATCAGATGCTCATAATGGATAATAGTGAGAATAGGGACTACTACATCTCTAAAATTGTAGGGCGAAAAATTAAAAATGATAAGGCTGAACTGCGACTTGAAAATCAAAAAATTTTAAAGCTTCGCAGATTTGTTCCAGTAGGAGAACGAGATACAATTGAATTTATAAAAAAAGGGTATTGGGCGAGGTTGCCAAACAATGAAAAAGTTAGAATTACACCATCTTGGAGGTGGACTACAAAACTAAAGTCTATTCCAAACTTTAAAATAATAATCAAAGAAATAGATACCAAGAGCGAATTAGAAGGTTACGAAAAACTCACCCAATTCCACTACAGAGGAAATGGTGGTGTTGGCAGGCGGGTCCCACTAATTGTTAAAAACACCCGGTGGGAGTTACCAAATGTTATCGGGTTTATTGAAATATCATCTAGTTTCCTAGTTAATACTGCCCGAAATAAAATATTAAACGCAACTTTTTCAGACCCTGAGAGAAATATTGCTTGGTCTAAATGGACTCACCAAGTTCAAAAAAAATTCGGAAATGCCATCGCGCGTATTTCACGCTGTGTTGTTTATCCTGAATTGCGTGGACTAGGATTATCCACAGTAATAACTGAAGCCGCGATAAAATATACTAAAGAGAGATGGCATATAGGTGGTTTACGACCAATTTTTATTGAAATTACAGCTGAAATGCTACGATATTGGCCCTTTGTTGAAAAATGCGGTTTTTATTATATTGGTGAAACCGAAGGTAACAAGCACCGAGCAGTAGAAGATATGAAATACCTTGTCAGAAAGGCTATGCGGGCATCAGCGCTGCCTCAAGGTGGAGGAGGCATAATGTCTCTTCAAAGGTCGCATGCAACGCTGCTAACTGAGGTAATGAATAATAGCAAGCTTAGCTTAAATCAAATATTGACCTATCTCAGACAATCCCCAGAAAAATTGACCGATGACGAATGGGTCGCATTACATAAAGTTTATCGGCGCCCCAAACCAACCTATATGGTAGGATTGACAGAGGCTTCTCAAAACTTTTTAAAAAGAAGGTACAGACTGGGTGGTATCAAAAAAAACCTTTTTCCAAGAAATAAAAAGCCCCAAAATCCAATTTTTACTATTAAGGGTTTGTCAATTGAAATTACATCTCTGCCAAATTCAACTGGGAGAGCAAGGAGGGTTCAGGAAGCATTTGGCATCGTGTCAAAACAGTTTAGCTCAAGCGTCGTTACTAATTTAGATATAGAATTAAAGACAGGTGAAATCGTTCTAATATCAGGCCCAAGCGGGGCGGGAAAATCTATTCTTCTTAGAGCGATTAGATGGTTAATAGGATCTGGAAGAAAACGAGGTTGGCTTCCTGAAGGCTTCAATGTTGATTGCAGTGAAAAAACAGAGAGAGTCGATGTCGCTTGGAATCGGGACGTGCCATTAGACAAATCTCCGATAGAATTGTTCGATGAATACTCAATTGATGAATCAGTAAGAATTCTGGCATTAGCAGGATTAGCTGAAGCTCAACTTTTCGTGAGACAGACAAAAACCCTGAGTCTGGGACAATATTATCGCTTATCTTTGGCATGTGCTATGGCAAGAAAGGCGGATATATTGTTAATAGATGAATTTTGTGAGCCTTTAGACCAGTACACTACAGTTGCTGTTTGTAGGCGGTTGAAAAAAGCTGCAAATGATTTAGGTATGGGAATTATTGTTGCGACTGCATATCCATCAAAAGTTGTAAACTTCTTAAACGCAGATAAAACATTGCGACTGTCATCAAATGGTCAAAATAAATGGGACGAGTCTATAACTGATGTAGTGGAGTAACCTGATGGACAGAACAAAAAAAGTAATCACAAGTGCTAAGTTTAAGGCCTCCGAATCGTCAGCGCTACTAAATACAGATATATGGTTCATCTCCCAATTAGTTGTAGTAATTATGCTGCCAATAAAAAATGGACATCGTCAGTTTGATCCTTTAACCAGAATGGTGAAACGCCAACCCTGGAAAAAGGAGACCGACGATGTCCAGCCTGAGTATAAAGCCCTATTTCCCCTTTTGTCG
>Ga0209681_1000031_pt1 | contig 41438 bp, 41 predicted proteins | sample WorMetLIZISLAND2_3_FD_187416 | JGI IMG/M metagenome (GOLD analysis project Ga0209681, IMG submission 187416) | Marine gutless worms symbiont microbial communities from Max Planck institute for Marine Microbiology, Germany - Olavius clavatus LIZARD... ... | reverse complement strand
TACCAGCAAACTGGAAGGCGTGAACAACAAAATAAAGGTGATTAAACGAAAAGCCTATGGATTTCATGATGATAGATATTTTTCATTGAAGGTCATACAGGCTTTTTCCTACAACTAATCGGGAGATGAACCAGAAATTTATGTATAATATGCTGCAAAAAATGTCACTTAAAACGCCAGAATCCCTACCACGCGACAATCTTCGGCGTGAATTCCGCTTGCGCATGCTCTTTTCGTCACTTGTTGACGCAGATTATCTCAATACGGAAAATCACTTTAACCAAAAACGATCGGCGGAAAGAGGCAACTGGATTCGTCCTGGTGACCTTTGGTCTGTCTTTCGGGCTGATCAATTAAACATGATGTGGCGAGGACGCGGTGAGCATATTAATCGAATACGCCGACAAATTTATTTTTCATGTATCCGGTCAGGCCAAAAAAATCCGGGAGTATTTCGATTAACGGTTCCTACGGGTGGCGGAAAGACCCGTAGTGGACTTGCATTTGCATTGTCCCATGCAGTCGCCAACAAATCACATGGATTCCGTCGCATAATTATCGCAGTACCTTATACAAGCATTATTGATCAAAATGCCCAGGTGTACCGCGAAATTTTTAGCGATCGTTTTGTCTTGGAACATCATAGTCAAATCGAGATCGGTAAAGATGAATATCAAGATGAGGCCTACCTGAAACAAAAGTTAGCTGCTGAAAACTGGGATTATCCTTTAATTGTTACAACAACAGTTCAGCTTTTCGAAAGTCTGTTTTCGAATAAACCAGGACGATGCCGAAAATTGCATAATATTGCCAAAAGCATCCTTATTCTTGATGAGACACAAACCCTACCACCTGAGCTTTTGAAACCGACAATAGATGTGCTGAGAACCCTGGTGGATGAATATGGGGTAACCTTGATTTTTTCTACTGCCACGCAACCTGCTTTTGATCAGACACCTTATCTTGACGTATTTGACGGCCTTGATATCCATGAAATTGTCAATAACTACAAGGAACACTTTAAGAGGTTAAAACGAGTTAACTACCAGCCTGTGCGCCAGTTAGATTCGCTTATCGATTTGGCCGACGAATTGGCACGTCTCGAGAATTTTCAGGCCTTGGTCATACTCAATACCAGAAAACATGCGCTTGAACTCCACAAGGAGTTACAAAGTCGACAGGCGGATGGTTTGTATCACCTTTCAACCCTGCTCTGTGGAGCACATCGGAAACAGTTGCTCCGGGAGATTACCGATCGGCTTTCCAGAGAAAATCCATTGCCGGTCCGTCTTGTAAGCACACAAGTTGTTGAGGCAGGTGTCGATCTCGATTTTCCTGTTGTTTATCGAGCCATGGGGCCGTTGGATCGAATCGTACAGGCGGCGGGACGCTGTAATCGTGAAGGCAAAAGGAGAAAAAATGGTGAAGTAACCATATTTGATTTTCCTGATAATGCCTCGCCACCAGGTGCTTACAAGATGGGTCTTGAGGCTGCGAAAACAATACTGAAAAGGATAAAACCTGAAAAACTGCATGATCCGGAAGTTTATACAGAATTTTTTCAAATGCTGTTTCGGGATGTTGATTTGGACAAAAAAGAAATACAACCTTACCGCTGTGACCTGGATTTCCCCAAGGTGGCGAAAAAATACAAGTTGATTGAAAATACAATCTCGGTGGTGATTCCGTCTTATGACAATAACGAAGGTGAGCGACGATTGCTGGCGTATACATCAAAACCTTCACGGAAAACCAGGCGCAGGCTCATGCCCTATATTATAAACCTTGGAGCACATGAGTTGAAAAAAACTGAAATTAGCGAATGTCTTGAAGCGGCAGATCCCTTTTTATACCGATGGGTCGGTGAATACGATGATAAAACCCACCGTGGTATTCAGGGTATTGTGCGTGATCCTGCTGATCTGATTATAGGAGATTGATCATGAAGATAGTAGATATCAAGGTGTGGGGAGAGTATGCATGCTTTACTCGCCCTGAATTCAAGGTGGAGAGGGTGAGCTATCCCGTCATAACACCTTCTGCTGCCAGAGGGATATTGGAGGCTATTTATTGGAAACCGCAAATTCGATATAAGATTCAGCGTATTGGTGTTTTGGAATCGGGTACTCACTGGTCATTGCTCAGGAATGAAATCTCTAAACGACAATCGAATCGTAGTCCCCGTGTGGTGGTAGATGAAAGCAGGCAACAACGAACCAGTCTCATTCTAAAAAATGTCGCCTATCGCATTCAGGGCCGGATTGAGCTGCGTAATGGCGAAACAAACATAGCCAAACATTTGGATTGCTTCCGGCGTAGAGTGGAACGGGGCCAATACTTCCACAAGCCTTTTCTTGGTTGCCGGGAGTTTGCCGCCGACTTTGAATGGCTTGGGGGAGGACGAAATACTGGCAAAACGATTTTGCCAGATGCCAGCCTCAACCTGCCTGTTGGCACTATGCTCTACGATACAGCGTATATTGTTGATCCGGAACATTATAAGGCACATCCGGAGGATCGGCTTACATTTTATCGACAGGTAAATGGGATTTCAAAGGAACAAAAGGGATACGCCAAGCGGTTATTTTTCAATGCGGAGATAAAAGAAGGCTGGCTGGTGGAGCAGGAAAAAGATTGCTTGCCACAATCCCTTTTCAACAAATTGACAGAATTGGAGGTTTGATATGGGATTTCTTGATGAACTTTCACATTCTTCTAAGCGGTTTCAGCACGAAAAGACATTTGGAGAGCTTGCGGTGGGCTTTGATTATCGGCCCATCAACTGGATAATCGAATTTGATTCAAATCCAGAAAAATTGATCCTAAAAAAATATAAGGAAAAAATATTTCGATCGGTTCCGATGCGTGCTGACCGATCAGGGAAGATAACAAAAAATAATATTAAACCAAATCTATTTGCTGATAATGCACGATATGCCTTGGGGTTGGTAAGCGGAACAACAAAAAAAAAAGCTTTCAATGCCTTTAAAGACTTACATGAAAAGGCATTGAATGTTCTTTCTGATATTAAGGTTTGTCCAGGTATTGGCAACGAGGAAGAGGTGAAAAAGGTTAGGGAAGAGCTAGAAATTATAACTTCCTTTCTCCGGTTACCGCAACAAGAACGAAACAATCATCTAACAGGGGCGAAAGTGGTAACGCCCAATCAAGACAAGACGCAAAAGAAAAAAAAGAAGGCTGTTAAAGCAAAAACACCTGAGCCATCTGAAGTTGTGGCCTTTGCCACAAGTTACCGCTATCTCTTTGACAGCAAATATGCAAAATTATTTTGGAAGCAACATTTGAGAAATGTTTGCTCGGATGAAACTGGTGATTGTTCGGTATGTGGAATGGAGGATCAACACCTTCTCAGGATTTTACCTTTCAAGATACGCTTATTTGGAGAACGGTGCCCCATCCTCTCAGTCAATACTGAAGAACAAAGATCCTTCGGCTCTTTAGGGAAAGACCAACTTGGTAATTCTCCAATCTGTATAGAATGTGCCGGTAAAGCTGATCGTGCACTCAAATTTCTCACCAAACTTGATAAAAATAGCGAAGGCAAAGAAAAAAATTCCGGCCGCCATGCTGTTATTCTTGCTCGCGATGGTAGTAAAGGAAAGGGTAAACAACCGCTAAGGAACCAGATTGCGGTTTTCTGGACAAGGGAATTGATCGAGCTTCCGGTAAATGACGAAGAAAAGATAACATTTGAGGAGCTTGCGAAATGTCCTCTTGAGAATTTCGACGAAATCCCTGACAATAAAATTCCAGTAAAGGCCGATCAATTTCGTGAGATCTTAAAAGCTCCATTCGCAGGGGGGAGAAACAGGACTAACTTGCCAACTAATCGTTTCTTTCTTGCCATACTTTCGCCCAATAAAAGTCGCCTTGTTGTGCGAGAGTGGCTGGATACTGATGTTGGCCAGGTCAGTGAAAACATTTCCCGCTATATGGATTCTCTGCAAATTATCCATCCGGATGGACGAGGTGTTTGGGCACCACCCCTACCCGCAATGCTGGAAGCCCTTCAATCGTATACGAGTGTTAAGCAAAAGGGCAAGGAAGGACCAAGAATATCGGCACTAGGACCGGATGTAACGCGTAAACTGATCCGGTGCATTTACACGGGCACACCTCCGCCGGAGTCTTTGTTGCATCGTGCACTTCGCTGTTTTCGTGTCCCTGACCCATCCACTGATGATACTACCTTAGGAAAGGAGCAAAAAGACCGGCAGATGCTACGCCGTATGGCAATGGCTGCGGCAATGAAACTTGTATTGACCCATAACGATAATAATAAGAAGGAGCGAGAGGCCATGGAACAGTCGAAGACAGATCATGACAAAAAATCAACCTACAAGAAAAAAGCCCCCTATAACTGTGGACGGCTTTTGGCCGTTTTGGAAGCCATACAAAGGAGGGCGTCCTCTTCCGGGCGAGGGGTGAACACCACGCTTGTCGACCGGTTTTATGGCACGGCCTCGACGGCGCCTGCTACCGTTTTTGCCGGTCTGCTTAGTATGGCAACAAAAGCTCACCTGCCCAAATTACGCCGTGAAGGAAAAGAGATTTTCCGAATCCGGGAAGAAACTGTTAACATCAATGATGTGATGGCCGGAGTTTGTAAAACCATCGATAAGGCAGGAGGGTTCCCACCTCCCCTGAAACCTGAACAGCAGGCGCAGTTCGCCCTTGGATTCTATCATCAGCGTGCTGAATTAATCACGCATAAAAGTAGCAAAAATACATAAAGAAAACAACTCATTAGCGGAGGTTATCCATGAACGGCCAAAAACAAGAATTGTGGCGGAAAGTTACGAAAGAACGATTTTGCGATCCGGAAAAACGAATGGATTTTGTTCTGTTTTTTGATGTGCGTGACGGCAATCCCAACGGAGACCCGGACGCAGGGAACCTTCCCCGTATGGATCCCGAAACCGGGCAGGGGATCGTTACTGACGTCTGTATCAAACGGAAAATTAGAGATTATCTCTATATGGTTCATGAGCGTCCTATTTACATTCAGAGCGAAGCATCTTTGAACTCCTTGTATTTTAAAGCGGCAAATGAGATTGCAGAATACAAGCCAAAAGAAGATGCAGCTGAGAATGATCAAAAAGCAAATGACAAGAAATCTGTTGAGGCGCTTCTCACTGTATTAAAAGATGACAAATTTAAAAAGCTCATAGACAGTCATGAGGCGTCTGATGAAGGAGAACCTCAAGATTTGCGGGATAGTGAGCAACTAGTACCATTCCGTGACTGGTTGAGTACGATTGATGTGGAAGGCATGGAATTCGATGCCGAACGCAGCGAACTCATTTACCTGGGTGAAGTAAAATCAGCGAAAGATTTCAAGGCCCTCCTTAAACAGGATGAGTTCGAGTACAAATCCCACGAAAAAGCGATAAGCAAGCTGGCATCTCTTCTTGCCAATGCAAAAAAAAGTGGTGGTACTCAAGAGCGGGCTGCACGGGAAGCTGTAAAGCGAAAAATGTGTGAGAAATATGATGATATTCGTCTGTTTGGAGCTGTGCTGACGGCAGGGACGAATGCGGGCCAGATTCGAGGGCCGATGCAGATGACCTTTGGCCGCTCTGTAGAGCCGATTCTTCAGATGGACTCAGCAATAACCCGCTGTGCTATAACAAAGTCCTCGGATTGGAAGAAGAAACAGACAGAATTTGGACGCAAGCCATGGCTGAATTGGGCTGTCTACAGACAGCATGGCTTCTACAATCCAATGCTTGGCAAGAATACCTACACAACCAAAGAAGACCTTGCTCGATTCTGGGAAGCACTGGCCTGTATGTTCAGAAACTCGGACTCAGCAAGTAAGGGCGAGATGACGATGCATGACATCTTGGTCTTTGTGCATGACCATCCCCAGGGAAGCTGCCCATCACACCTTCTTTTTAATAAAGTAACCTGCGAACCATTTGCCGATACTGTCTCCCTGAGTGATAAAAACATATCGATAATCAAGAGGGATGGTTTCGACAAGTATTACAAAATTGGTATAGATGAACCTGATATAAAGCCTGAACGACCTCTAAAAAAATTGTGGGAATTATAAACAAGTATCCGTCAAGCTTTGTAAACGAAAAAAAGGCTCATATTCCTTGATATCATTGGCAGCGCTCCAGAGCGTATGGAGTTCACCGAAACTTTTTAGTTCAGTCAATCCACCAACTGCGCGGTTTCAATCCCCATGGCCTTGGCCGGCTTTTCCAGCGTGGCGGTGCGATGGTTGGTTTCGGGACGTTCCATTGGGGACAGGACCGATTGCGTAATTCCGGCCCGTTTGGAAACGGCCTTTTGGGTAAGTCCGAGGTCTTTGCGCCAGGCTTTTAGTCCGAATTTTGCATGAAATTTTACCGGAAAATTATTTATATTTGAGCCAATTTCAAAACTATCAGAAACTATTGCCCGGGTGTTCATGATAAGCGCCACATTCTGTGAAAATTGATCAACATGGCTTTCAAACAACGAATATAGAGGATGAAATAGATTGAAACGAGGCTCTATTGGTGATTAGTATTATCTTCCAGTATATCAACAACTTGACGGTTAAGGCTTTTCCCGGCCGCTGCGGCAGATTGAACCAGCTTGAAGTGAAGCTCTTTGGGAATGCGGATATTAAATTTTCCGGAATACTCTTTGCGTGGATTCACACCGTCTTCGGCGCACATATCGAGAAATACGCGCAACGAAATTTTACCCTCCCGACGCAACCCGTCGATATCCTTGGCATAAAAATCTGCCCCACCGTTGAGGCCGATAAACTCTCCTCGGAACATATCGATTTCAGGGTCATATTGAATGACCGCCCGGTAGCCGTCAATTTCCAATGTATTGATCATGGCTTCACTCCATTTTCCTTGAACCATTTGCGGATGCTGATCACCGCTCCTTTATCTGTATTGGGTGTTGGATGCGGTCTGTGGAAAACCCGGTGTTCACCAAACAGCCGAACGCCGATCCGCGACCCTTCGCGTTCACTGAGTTCACCACCCAATGCAACCAATAAGGATTCAATTTCAGCCCATTTTATATTCGCGCTAACCGGTTGGTGGAAAACCAGGGCTACGGTTTTCCGATGCTTGCGTTTCATGCTAATATGGTACTTCAGTTTAGTACCATGTCAAGGGGATTTTTCAGGGTAAGCAGAATGACTATTTTTTCCGAAGATGAATTGTTGCCCATATCCGCTCTTCAGCACCTCCATTTTTGCCCCCGGCAGTGCGCCTTGATCCACGTGGAACAAATGTGGGTGGAAAACCGCTTTACCGCCGAAGGACGCATTCTGCACGAACGGCCGGACAAGGGGAAAAGTGAACGGCGCGGGAAAATGAAAATCGAAAGGGATTTGGCCCTGCACTCTTTTCGTTTAGGGCTGGTTGGCAAGGCGGATGTAGTTGAATTTCATCTTTGTGATGAAAAGATTTGGCGACCTTTTCCGGTTGAGTATAAACGGGGACGCCCCAAAAAGGACAACTGCGACCGGGTGCAGTTGTGCGCCCAGGCAATCTGCCTCGAAGAGATGGTAACAGTTGAGATTGGTCAGGGCGCCCTTTTTTATGGAAAAACCCGTCGTCGTCAGGATGTTGTTTTTGATTCGAAACTGCGGCAGGAGACCGAGCACCTGGCTTCGGAATTACATCTCCTGATCCGCCGCGAGCAAACCCCCAAAGCGGTGTACTCAAAAAAATGCGAGCCCTGCTCATTTTTACACCAATGCTTACCCAAACAGCTTGATCATCATACATCGGTGAAAGACTATCTGATGCGGATGATTGAAGAAAAATGAAAAAACATCTCAATACGCTCTTTGTGACCACCCAGGGCGCCTATCTGGCCAAGGAAAGAGAGGCGGTTCTTGTCCGGATCGAAAACGAGACCAAATTGCGTCTTCCCATCCACACCTTGGGCGGAATTGTCTGTTTCGGCAATGTCGGCTGCAGCCCTTATCTAATGGCCCATTGCGCCGAAAATGATGTCGGCCTCAGTTTTCTGTCTGAATACGGTCGTTTTCTGGCACGGGTACAGGGTCCGGTATCGGGGAATGTACTTTTAAGAAGAAAGCAGTACCGTCTCGCGGACGATATGAAGGCGTCAGCAAAAATTGCCTATTTTATTCTGGCGGGAAAGTTGGCGAACTGCCGCACGGTGCTTCAAAGGGCTGTTCGGGATCACGGTGACAAGATTGATAAAGAATCTGTTGAGGCAGCCTCAAGGCATATCGCCCGCGCAATAAAAAATATTGACCCGGAGATGCCTTTAGACCTCTTGCGGGGGATTGAGGGCGATGCGGCCAAACGATATTTTAGCGTTTTCGATCACCTGATTACATCTCAAAAGAGCGATTTTTCCTTTACCGGTCGCAACCGGCGACCCCCATTGGATACAGTCAACTGTCTGCTTTCGTTCGTTTATACGATCTTATTGCATGATGTCCGGTCGGCTCTTGAGGCGGTGGGGCTTGATCCCCAGGTCGGTTTTCTTCATCGGGATCGCCCCGGACGGCCAAGTTTAGCTCTGGATTTGATGGAAGAGTTTCGTCCTTTTTTCTCAGACCGACTGGTGCTTTCGTTGATCAACGTAAACAAAGTCCGGCAGAAGGGCTTCGAGAAAAGCGGAACCGGCGCTGTTTTGATGAAAGAAGACACACGGAAAGAGTTGCTGGTTGCGTATCAAAAGAGAAAACAGGACGAAATTACCCACCCTTTTTTGGGTGATAAAGTGACCATTGGTATTCTGTTTCACTTGCAGGCGCTTCTTTTTGCCCGCTATTTGAGAAACGATTTGGACGGCTATCCGGCCTTTATCTGGAGGTAAACCATGATGGTGGTGGTCAGCTACGATGTTTCAACGGAATCTCCGGGTGGCTCCAGGCGATTGCGACGCGTTGCCAAGGTTTGTCAGGATTACGGGCAACGGGTTCAATATTCCGTGTTTGAATGTATTGTGGATCCGGCCCGGTGGGTCAAGTTGAAAAATGCCCTGTTGGATGAAATTGACCTGGAGTTTGATTGCCTCCGGTTCTATTTTTTAGGGTCGAATTGGCGACGGAAGATAGAACACGTTGGTGCAAAGGAAGGTTTGGACCAGGAGGGTGCATTAATCTTATAAATGTTGCTTGCGAACATGAAGCTGCCATTGATTTCCAGGTAGGTTCGCCATGACCGATTTTTCTATAATAATAAGCGGTTGCAATGATTCTTCAAGCGATCTATTCTTCAAATATATTGCAACCGCCTCAGTTCGCAGATATTGTTCAAATTCATTCGTTATTTTAATGTTTTATAGATAGACAGGTCGCCCCCCGCGTGGGGGCGTGGATTGAAACCCGAAGGCGACGGCGAGACTGTCCGCGGCGATATGGTCGCCCCCCGCGTGGGGGCGTGGATTGAAACTAGGTGAATGTGTCCGGCGCTGGTCAACCTTGGGGGTCGCCCCCCGCGTGGGGGCGTGGATTGAAACATTCGGGTTTATAATATTTCACCTTCGTTAAAAAGGTCGCCCCCCGCGTGGGGGCGTGGATTGAAACCGGCATGGGTGTATTTATCGGCAGGGAATGGGGGTCGCCCCCCGCGTGGGGGCGTGGATTGAAACGAAAAACACGGGCGCGCCGCTCAAGGATACCGCGGTCGCCCCCCGCGTGGGGGCGTGGATTGAAACAAGGGCAAAACCCGGCGCTCCACAACGATTATTGAGGTCGCCCCCCGCGTGGGGGCGTGGATTGAAACCGGTTTAACGCCGAGCGCTGGGAGATCGTCGACGGTCGCCCCCCGCGTGGGGGCGTGGATTGAAACGATCCCGGACAGCCATCCCGCCAATCCGTAAGTTGGTCGCCCCCCGCGTGGGGGCGTGGATTGAAACGGGTTGTCGCATTTAATTTTTACGGCGGCGGAAGGGGTCGCCCCCCGCGTGGGGGCGTGGATTGAAACCAACAATCACCCCCAGCCCGGCGCAGAGGCGCTCGGTCGCCCCCCGCGTGGGGGCGTGGATTGAAACGCCGGATGCTGAAAGCCCTTTACGTGTCCAAAACGGTCGCCCCCCGCGTGGGGGCGTGGATTGAAACAGGAATCGATTGGCAGCTTTCTCCGCGATCCTGTGTCGCCCCCCGCGTGGGGGCGTGGATTGAAACCACCAGGGGCTTGGGCAGGTTGTGGATGCTGTTGGTCGCCCCCCGCGTGGGGGCGTGGATTGAAACGTTCCGCCGCCCCCTTGCGGGCAAACGGTAATTTGGGTCGCCCCCCGCGTGGGGGCGTGGATTGAAACTCTCCGTAAAGTTGTACGTTCCGGCGGCAACATGGGTCGCCCCCCGCGTGGGGGCGTGGATTGAAACAAGATACTGGTACATCTCCCACGACACCTCAATAGTCGCCCCCCGCGTGGGGGCGTGGATTGAAACAACTGCTGCGGCGTCAACTCGCCTGGCATGACGACGGTCGCCCCCCGCGTGGGGGCGTGGATTGAAACATCATGTCGTCGAGGATCAAGGTGCCGTCGTAAGGGGGTCGCCCCCCGCGTGGGGGCGTGGATTGAAACGCTTGGATACCGCCTGGCGCGACACTCCAAGTTGGTCGCCCCCCGCGTGGGGGCGTGGATTGAAACCCAGTGCGACTGGCCTGCCGATGCGCCCGACAAGGGTCGCCCCCCGCGTGGGGGCGTGGATTGAAACATATCGCGGCATGTCGGCCCGGCGCGAAACCTCCGGTCGCCCCCCGCGTGGGGGCGTGGATTGAAACAAAATCAACGTCATCCTTTTTGCTCGGCGCCGTGGGTCGCCCCCCGCGTGGGGGCGTGGATTGAAACTCCGGGTGGTCTTGTTGTATTGCCGGACAGCGCCGGTCGCCCCCCGCGTGGGGGCGTGGATTGAAACATCCCCTGCATTTTCGAGGCCGCCGACATACACTTGGGTCGCCCCCCGCGTGGGGGCGTGGATTGAAACCTCCATGGCGAGGGCGGCCCGCCCTGGGCGCCCCGGTCGCCCCCCGCGTGGGGGCGTGGATTGAAACAAACTCCTCCCGACTCATCCCCGCAGAGTCTCCCGGTCGCCCCCCGCGTGGGGGCGTGGATTGAAACAGTCTCGGCGGCGCTGCCGCCCAAGCTCGTAAAGGGGTCGCCCCCCGCGTGGGGGCGTGGATTGAAACTGTAAACAGCGATCAGACCCCCAAGCACCGCCTCGGTCGCCCCCCGCGTGGGGGCGTGGATTGAAACATGATGCCGAGCATGCCGGAGACCGCCTCGGAGCTGGGTCGCCCCCCGCGTGGGGGCGTGGATTGAAACGCCGGCGGCGAACACAATCGCCCAGGCGGCCAGGGTGGTCGCCCCCCGCGTGGGGGCGTGGATTGAAACATTGTTTCGGTAGGTCCCATCAGGCTGGTAAAAAGGTCGCCCCCCGCGTGGGGGCGTGGATTGAAACCATGAAAGAAAGCCAAAAAGACAGAAGCGAGCCAAGTCGCCCCCCGCGTGGGGGCGTGGATTGAAACTCTAGGCTAATCTTATTTATTGGTGGGCAATGGAATATGGTCGCCCCCCGCGTGGGGGCGTGGATTGAAACTCTAGACACATTGACTAGTGATGAAGAGGTTGGGTCGCCCCCCGCGTGGGGGCGTGGATTGAAACTAAGAGTGCGAAGAGGAAAGTGAAAGAGACCTCATCGTCGCCCCCCGCGTGGGGGCGTGGATTGAAACTGATGCCCCCGGGAAACGTGGTTAAAGTAGAAGGGTCGCCCCCCGCGTGGGGGCGTGGATTGAAACTGAATGAAAACCCCTGACTTTTTAATTCTCTAACGTCGCCCCCCGCGTGGGGGCGTGGATTGAAACTAGGGATGGTCGCAAGCAGTATCTGATGAAAAAACGTCGCCCCCCGCGTGGGGGCGTGGATTGAAACTGAACCATGAATGTTCCTAATTTGTGATCTTTTGGTCGCCCCCCGCGTGGGGGCGTGGATTGAAACTCATACGATGGATGATATTACTCAGGTGGTGGGGTCGCCCCCCGCGTGGGGGCGTGGATTGAAACCATATTCCGAAGCGATCCCCCTGTCAAGGGGCTGGAGTCGCCCCCCGCGTGGGGGCGTGGATTGAAACTCTAGGCTAATCTTATTTATTGGTGGGCAATGGAATATGGTCGCCCCCCGCGTGGGGGCGTGGATTTATCCATACATTTCTCCCTGGCCTGTTTGCAAGCGGTCGCCCCCCGCGTGGGGGCGTGGATTGAAACTCTAGACACATTGACTAGTGATGAAGAGGTTGGGTCGCCCCCCGCGTGGGGGCGTGGATTGAAACTAAGAGTGCGAAGAGGAAAGTGAAAGAGACCTCATCGTCGCCCCCCGCGTGGGGGCGTGGATTGAAACTGATGCCCCCGGGAAACGTGGTTAAAGTAGAAGGGTCGCCCCCCGCGTGGGGGCGTGGATTGAAACTGAATGAAAACCCCTGACTTTTTAATTCTCTAACGTCGCCCCCCGCGTGGGGGCGTGGATTGAAACTAGGGATGGTCGCAAGCAGTATCTGATGAAAAAACGTCGCCCCCCGCGTGGGGGCGTGGATTGAAACTGAACCATGAATGTTCCTAATTTGTGATCTTTTGGTCGCCCCCCGCGTGGGGGCGTGGATTGAAACTCATACGATGGATGATATTACTCAGGTGGTGGGGTCGCCCCCCGCGTGGGGGCGTGGATTGAAACACAACCAGGGAACGGGTCACGTAACAGAGCATCAGGTCGCCCCCCGCGTGGGGGCGTGGATTGAAACTGCACCTCGGTCTGGCCCGCCGCCTCGATGGAAAGTCGCCCCCCGCGTGGGGGCGTGGATTGAAACAAAAATAAGGGGACATGGTTTTTTACCAACATACCGGGTGCGCCAGAATAGAGGCGTAAAGATGGCGAAGAACCGATTGGGGCCTGGCGGCGGAAAAGGTCGGCACACCTGCCGGAGCCAGCCGCTTTTTAAATTTCACCATCACCCATGCCCCGATTCAAATGGATGTTCCGTTTCATGTCCAAAGGCTATTTGGCTTTAGAAAAAGAGATATGCAATTGGTCATTTTTGTAACGGGCCGACGCGATGTCGACACCGGCCAGCGTATCGGGCAGGCTGAGAACCCTTGAAAAGCCCTCCGCCTTGATCAGCAGATCATTCTCTTTGCGGCCGATATCGAGGCTCGCTTTATCCAGGCCGGGAAGCGTAATGGACAGTACGATTTCCCCGGGTTCTTTTTGAAACGTAACGGTATCGACTTGTGAAAGGACCTGCGCCGGGTCCAGATCGCCGTAAATATCGCGCCCCATCTCTTCGAGGCGCTTTTGTCCAATAGGTTCGCTGTTGTAGTGTTTGATGGTAAAAATGGTGGTGTTTAAAAAGGATTGCCGCAACACTTTCATCTGCTCCTGCTGCATTTGACGCCAATGATTGAAATAACCGGTTTCAAGCTCCGCCGGGAGTAGTTTGTTGACAAATATGCCATCCACGGGAAAACCGAAAAGCGAAAAGTAGGTATAGGAGCGCTTTGATTCGGAAAGAGCGATTTTGTCCGGGTTGAGCACCAGCCGGATGGAGGCGGTTTCGGGATTGCGCAAGATCACACCCAACCGCCCGATTTCTTCGATGATTTTTCCGAAAGTGGCGTATAATTCATCATCGGGCAAAATATCCTTGATTCCTTTGAACTTCTTTCCGATGGGCCTGATCAACTTCAGGACGCGGCGTTCAATATCGATGATACGGTTAAATTTGCCGGCCGAAGAATCGGTGAAAGTGAGTAGTCGCAACGTTCCGGCGGTGGGGGCGCAATCGACAATAATCACATCGTATACACCACTTTCGATTTCCCGCAAAATCCGGGTCAACAAAAAGAGCGTGTCTACGCCGGGGATTAGCGACAACTCTTCGGCAATCATCCGCTCCATCTCAAGATAAGAGAGAAAATCGGCCATATACTGTTGAATGGAGTCCCAGTTCCCCTTAATTTCCTCCAGAATATTCACTTCGAGAAGGGTTAGGGTTTCGGAAATTTCCACCCGTTCGCCGCTACCGGAGAGATCAAAAATATCGAACAGGTTGTGGGCGAGATCGGAACTGACGAGCAATGTCTTTTGACCCAATTTCGATGTCAGCGCGGCCGTTGCACACGCATTGCTTGATTTGCCCACACCGCCTTTTCCGGTAAACAGAATGATCCGCATCTTATCCTCTTTAGGATATCGTGATCTTCTTTACCACCGCGGGAGATATCTCGCCTTGTTTCAGGAACAGGTTGAGGAGGTATTCCGCCGATTCGATATATTCATTGATCTCTGAAAAGCGTTGGCGAAGAAACGCCGTCTCATCTGCGGCGTTTCCTTCCGTTTTGATTGCATTTAAATCCGTTTCACTTTTCGAAATGGTCTCTCTTACTCTTTCGATTTCATCTTTCACAATGGTCGACAGGATTTCGGTTTCAATTTCCCAGATATTGCCCCGGATCTCATAAAAATTTTTCCGCGCTCCCCGATGATACACCTTTCTGACCACCTTCCACCTTTCCAGAAAGCGGATATTGGTGGAGATGGATGCCTTCGAAACCTCTAGCCTTTCGGCCATCTCATCCAGGGACATGGGCTCTTTAGAAAAGAGCAGCAGGCCTTCCAGTTGGCCGGCAATGCGGGAAAAGCCGAATTTTTCGGCCTTTTCACCAATTACATGGATGAGATCATTACGAATATCCTCAATGGTCTTTTTCATGGTAATCTCCAGTATACCTTAATTTTGTTTATCAAATACCAAACGTTTTTAACGTTTAATGCATACTGTCGGCCGGTGTCAATAAAAATATTGCTAACAAGCTGAAATATCAAATATAAATAATTTTCCGGTAAAATTTCATGCAAAATTCGGGATAAAATAGAACCTGTAAACCAACTGCGCTACTCTTCCTGCAACAAATGGGCCGGGGCCTCGCAAACACCGTCACCGGTCGCTTTTTTAGCTTCCACAAAATGGGCGGCGGCCAAGGCAGCGGTGGAACCGTCGGCGGCGGAGATGACGATCTGGCGGGCGTACTTTTCCCGCAAATCCCCAACGGCAAAAATTCCCGGAATATTGGTTTCGCACTTTTCGTCGGTGACAATATATCCTTCAGCCGTCATCTTGACCCCCGCCGGGGCGAGTTCGTTTCTGGGAATAAAGCCGATAAAAATAAACACACCATCCACGGCCAATTCACTGTTCTCGCCGGTGGCGTTGTTTTGCAAGGCAACACCGGAAACGGCGCCGTTCTCGCTGTAAATTTCCATGGTAATGGTGTTCCACAGCATCTCGATCTTGCAATCGTCAAAGATCCGTTTTTGTAAAATTTTACTGGCCCTCAGTTCATCCCGGCGGTGGGCCATATAGACCTTGTCGGCCAATTTGGCCAAGTACAGCGCCTCTTCGGCGGCTGTGTCGCCGCCACCCACCACCAGAATGGTTTTGTTGCGGAAAAAAAAGCCGTCGCAGACACCGCAATAAGAGACGCCCTTGCCGTAATTTTCTTGCTCGCCGGGAATTTCGAGCATTTTCGGCTGACCGCCCGTGGCCAAAATAATGCTGCAGGTGGGAAGCTCACGGCCGTCGGTCAGCTTGACCGTATGAACGTCCAGACCCGGTTCAATCTCCACCACTTCATCATAGATGATATCAAGACTCAAGGAATCGGCATGTTCCAGCATTCTGGACGAGATTTCGGCCCCGTTGATACGGGGAAACCCCGGGTAGTTTTCGACATCATCGGTCATATTCATCTGACCGCCGACGGCCCCCTTTTCAATCAGCACTACATCCAGGGCGGCCCGTTTGGCATAGATGCCGGCAGCGAGGCCGCTCGCGCCACCGCCGATGATGATGAGATCGTGACCGTTATGACTGCTCATTCTTTCACCCCGAATTTTGCATGAAATTTTACCGGAAAATTATTTATATTGGATATTTCAGCTTGTTAGCAATATGCTTACTGTTCCACAAAACACCCCTTTTTGCCCGATTTCAGTATCAGGCTCAATTTGCTTAACGCCATCCAGCAATAAAAAGGATTGGCCCTAAAGTCAATATTCCTCTTCGGAGGCCCGCCACCGTGCTTGACACATTTTCGCGACGGTTTATATTTTCCCAACAAATTAAACCCGATGGCATCGTAAAAGGCTCATCTGCGACGTTGTCGTGGTTTTTTAAGACGCTCGACATGCTAAAATGTATGGCTTCGATCCTGAAAAACCACACCGCCTTGTATCCGGGCCTTATTCCATAACCATCACGATAACTTTTCAGATGTTGGTCAACCTTATAAAAGGAGTTTGCTGAAATGACCGATGTGAAAAAAGAGACACGGCAGTTTGAAACCGAGGTCCAACAACTTTTAAACCTCATCATCAATTCGCTCTATTCCAACAAAGATATCTTTTTGCGGGAGCTTATCTCCAACGCTTCCGATGCCATCGACAAGATGCGGTTTAAAGCCCAGACCGACCCGGAAGCGCTGGAAGGCGACAACGAATTTAAAATTAAGATTGTTCCCGATGGGATCAAGCAGACCCTGCAAATTGTCGATAACGGAATCGGCATGACTTATGATGAGGTGCTGCAAAATATCGGCACCATCGCCCAAAGCGGCTCCGCCGCGTTTATGGCGGCCCTGGAACAGTCGCAGCGGGAAGAGACATTGACCCCGGAGTTGATCGGTCAGTTCGGGGTTGGATTTTACAGCGCTTTTATGGTGGCCGACACCATCATCCTGGAAACCCTTGCCGCCGATAGCAGCGAGGCGGTCAAGTGGGTCTCTTCCGGTGACGGCTCTTACACCATTGAACCGGGTCGCCGCAAGGAGCGGGGCACCACCATCACCTTGGAACTGAAAAAAGCGGCCGAAGGTGAAAAAGATTATACCGATACGTGGGCCATCCGTGAAATTGTCCGCCAGCATTCCGATTTTGTGGCTTACCCGATCGTTATGGATGTGGAAAAGGATGAGCCTCTGCCCGAAGAGGCGATCATCAAGGATAAGGATGGCAAGCCCATCGGCGAGACCACCCGTAAGGTGACCGCCGAAGAGACCGTAAACTCCATGAAGGCGATCTGGGCCAGAAACAAAAGCGATGTGACCGACGAGGAGTACGAAGAGTTTTACAAGCACCTCAGCCACGACTGGAACGCGCCGCTCGAAAAGGTGCACCTCAAATTTGAAGGCGCCACCGAGTACAGTGCACTGCTTTATATCCCTTCCAAAGCGCCCTTTGACCTGTTTCAGCCTGAAAGAAAACACGGGGTGCAGCTCTACTGCAAACGGGTTTTTATCATGGATGATTGCGAAGCACTGCTTCCCGAATACTTGGGTTTTGTTAAGGGGGTGGTGGACGCACCCGACCTGAACCTCAATATCAGCCGCGAAATTTTGCAGCAGGACCTTCTGGTGAGAAACATTCGCCGTAATTTGGTGAAAAAGCTGCTGGAGCTGTTTGCCCGGATGCCTGAGGATAAATTTGATCAATTTTACGCCGAGTTTGGGCAAATCTTTAAACTGGGGGTTCATACCGACAGCGCCAACCAAACCAGGATCGCCGATCTGTTGCGTTACAAAACCACCCGATCCACGGAAAAACCGATCCCTTTGGCCGAATATGTGAAAAACATGCAACCCGATCAAAAAGAGATTTTCTATATCACAGGTGAAAATCTCACTGCCCTGGCCAACAGCCCCCACCTGGAGGCGTTAAAAGAGAAAGGGGTAGAAGTGTTGCTGATGTCCGATCCGGTGGACGAATGGGTGGTCCAGGCCTTGCCTGAATACGACGGCAAGAAGCTGAAAAGTGCTGAAAAAGGGGTGTTGGAAGAGGACCCGGATCCCAAAAAGGTGGAAAAAGAGTATGGCGCGCTCTTCAGTCATATTAAAAACCACCTCGCTGAAAAGATCAAGGCGGTGAAGCCGTCCACCCGGCTCAAATCATCGGTGGCCTGTCTTTCCGGCGACGACCATGACGTAAGCGCCTATATGTCCAAAATCCTAAAGGCATCGGGTCAGGCGCCGGAGACGGTGAAGCGGGTTTTGGAGATCAATCCATCGCATCCCGTAACCGATAGAATGAAAGATCTTTATGACGCCGATCGCAAAGACCCTCAATTGAATCTCTACAGCGAGATGCTGTTCGATCTCGCCCTGGTGGCCGAAGGGGGCAAGCTGGATGATCCGGCCCGTTTTTCCCGCCAGGTGGGGGCCCTGCTGGCGGGTGATCCCTTGAACGTGTCATAAACGTCAGCCCACGCTTGCTTTTATGGGCGGGGGTCCTCATAATGAGAAATAATGCTTTAATCGAAAGGAGCAGATGATGAGTGTTGAAGTGAAAAGCGAGTATCAGGGCCGGTTGACCATCCAGAGCACCCACGGCCCGTCCGGTGCCCAAATCGCCACCACGGCGCCCGCGGACAACGGCGGTACGGGTGAACTGTTCGCACCGACAGACCTTTTGGCCGCCGCCTTGGGCAATTGCATGATGACCATCATGGGGCTGGTGGCCAACCGTGAAAAAATCGATTTGACCGGCAGCACCATCCGGGTGGAAAAACATATGAGCGCCAACCCGCGTCGGGTGCAAAAGGTGCTTGCCGAATTTGATATGCCCCGGGGGCTCACCGATGCGCAAAAAAAGAAGCTGGCCACGGCGGCGGACACCTGCCCGGTCAAACAGAGCCTGCATCCCGACGTGGAAATTGAGGTAAAATTCAACTGGTAGAACGAGACCCGGATTTCCATGAAAATAGTGAAAGAATGCCGACAAATTTCAACCATAACCGTCTTCTTTTCGTCAACGGCCGGGTGGTCAACCAAGGCCGCATTTTTGAGGCGGATATTTATGTCAAAGATGGTCGTATCGACGCTGTGGGTTCTGATCTATCCAGCAAACCGGCCGATGTGACCATCAATGCCGCCGGATGCCACATCTTTCCCGGGATGATTGATGATCAGGTCCATTTCAGAGAGCCGGGTCTGACGCGCAAGGGCGATATCCTCTCCGAATCTCTGGCGGCGGCGGCGGGCGGCATCACCAGTTTCATGGAGATGCCCAACACGATGCCGGCCACTACCACACTGGCGCTTTTGGAGGAAAAATACCAGCGGGCCAAAGCCACCTCCGCAATCAACTACGCCTTTTATCTGGGCGGCGCCAATGACAATATCGAAGAGATCAAACGGCTGGACCCCAAGCGGGCTTGCGGGGTCAAGGTCTTCATGGGCGCCTCCACAGGCAACATGTTGGTGGATGATCCCGTGGTACTGGAACAGATCTTCGCCCACGCACCGACCCTGGTGGCGACCCACTGTGAAGACACCCCCACCATTGAGGCGAACGCCCAACAGTTGAAAGAAAAATACGGCACGGCGATTCCCGTAACGGAGCATCCCCATATCCGCTCCACCGAAGCCTGTTTTAAATCGACGGAACTGGCCATTGCTCTGGCCCGCCGCCACGGGACCCGGCTGCATGTGCTGCATCTATCTACAGCCGACGAGCTTGTGTTATTTGCAAAGGGTGACCTGACCTCCAAGCACATAACCGCCGAATGCTGCGTTCATCATCTCCACTTTTGCGATGAAGACTACCTGACATTGGGCAGCCGGATCAAATGCAACCCGGCTATCAAAACCGCTCAGGATCGCAGGGCGCTAATTACCGCCGTCGTTGAAAATCGCATCGACGTCATTGCCACGGACCATGCACCCCATCTATTAGCGGAAAAAAACGGCGCCGATTACTTTACAGTTCCCGCCGGATTGCCGCTGGTGCAATACGCCCTGCCGTCCCTTTTGGAGCATTATCATCAGGGTATTTTTACCCTGCCGCTGATTGTGGAAAAGTGCGCCCACGCTCCGGCCAGGCTGTTTGATATCAAAGAGCGGGGCTTTATTCGGGAAGGGTATTGGGCTGATCTGGTGATTTTGCGTCTAAACGCCCCCCACAAAGCCTCCGACGACGCTGTTGTCTCCAAATGCGGTTGGACCCCTTTTAACGGTCATACTTTTCAGTCCAAGGTGGTTACTACCATCGTTTCCGGAAAGCCGGCATTTCACCAGGGAGAGCTGAATCCCGATGTCCGCGGTATGCGTGTGGCATTTGAGCGGTAACCTTTGCGGCGTTGTGATGCAAAAGTCGATTCGCACACGCTAATTTGATTCACACCAACGGCATACACGTACCTGCATTGTTTATTTTCCAGGTTTTGCTATGATCCGCTGATATGACCTCCGCGCTGTACAAAAAGGTGGGCCTGGCCACGTTGATTATGAGCCTTTCCATTCTGGGCAGCCGGGTGATTGGGCTGGTGCGGGAGATGGTCATCGCCCATGCGGGCGGCGTTACCGGGGCGGTGGATGCCTACCAGGTATCGTTTATTATCCCCGAGATCCTAAACCATGTGGCGGCCAGCGGCTTTTTATCGATCACCTTTATTCCGATTTTTACCCGCTATCTGGCCGACCATAACGAGGCCGAGGGATGGCGGGTTTTTAACACGATCCTCACTCTATGTGGGGCCTTGCTGCTCTTTTTCAGCTCTCTCGCTATCTGGCTGGCCCCACACTTGGTACGATTCTTGGCGCCCGGCCTGACCGAACCGGCATTGCGGGTGGAAGCGATCCATATGACCCGGATCATTATCCCCGCGCAATTCTTCTTTTTTGCGGGGGGCCTTTTTACGGCGGTTCAGTTTGCCAAAGAGCGCTTTTTTCTTCCGGCCCTGGCCCCGTTAATTTACAATATCGGTATTATTGTCGGTGGCCTGTTCGTCCCGTCTGCAGGAATGCGCGGGTTCTCCTATGGTGTTTTGGGTGGCGCCTTTTTGGGTAATTTTGTCTTGCAATATTGGGGCGCTCGCCGGGTGGGGCTCACGTGGCGGCTTTGTTTTGATTGGCGTCATCCGGCACTCATTCGTTACATCAAACTCTCGCTCCCTTTAATGGTAGGGCTTACCATGCTCTTTTCCACCGAGCTTTTTTTAAAGTACTTTGGTTCTTTCCTTCCGAGGGGGGGCATTGCCGGGCTCAATTACAGTTTGCGGGTGATGTTGATGCTGGCGGGTTTCTTTGGTCAGGCGGTGGGTGTCGCCTCTTTTCCATTTTTGGCGCGGCTGGCGGCGGAACATAAAATGGACGAGATGAACCGGCTGCTCAACAATACTTTGCGTTATCTTACTTTCGTCATTCCTTTGGCTGTGCTGGTGATGGTGCTTCGCCATGAAATGATCCGCATTTTATTTGAACGGGGCCGGTTTGACGCGGCCGCTACCGACATGACCGCGGACATTCTGGCCTGTTTGATGCCGGGGGCTTTTGCCTTTGCCGCCCAAACCGCGGTGCTGCGCGGCTTTTATGCCATGCAAAATACTCTCTTTCCGGCTCTTTTTTGCACAGCGGCGGTGACCTGCTCGCTTCCCCTTTACATAGTGGGCACACGCCTGTTCGGCGCTAAAGGGGTAGCCCTGGCCATTGCCTTTTCCACCACCTTTCAGGTCTGGCTGCTCTATGCCGTTTGGAACCGAAAACAGCTAAACCCCCACAGCCGAGAACTCTATTGGTTCATTTACAAGGTCGTTGCGTTATCTGTGCCTCTGGGTCTGCTGTTTGAATGGATCCGGCGCGGATTGGCGCAGAGATTCCCGGTAGAGACCGGTAGCGGCAGTTGGATGCTGGCGGGTGGGGTTGGAATCGTCTTTGTTATGCTCTTTTTAGGCGCCGCCCATCTGGCCGGAATCGATGAGGTGGGGCAGCTTGTCCGACGTATTTCGAATCGGATGAGATCACGCTAACCTTATTGTCCCATTCGGGGAATGGGACAATAAGCAAACTTTTTAAATCGGGTTGTTTCCGTAGATCGCTTTGGCCGCGGCGGGCGAAAAAAGGTCGCCGCACACCTTCCAGCCATCGTCTTCCTTGACCACTTTGAGTTTTTGATCAAACGCGTAGGTGTCGCCCAAAGAGAAAAGCTTGCCCACCAGTGTGTAGAGCGGATTGATACATCGTTTGCGGGTGCCTTCGATATGCACATCCACCTCGGTGTCACTCACTTTATGAGCCGTCACATGGTATTTCATCAACTGGCTGCGCATGTAATTCAAATTGTGCCCCATGGCTTGGGCCTCGGTGGAAACGGCATGGAAAAAATTATCCACCGCATCGGCGCCCTCTTCATCCACGCGGTTCTTTTCACAAACCAACCTGTTTACATCTTTATCCAATCCGTAATAGGCCCTGGTAAACGCCACCGCTGTCGCTTCGGCTGTTTTGCATTGATCGGCCAGAACAAAAAGCCCCTGAAACCCCAAAAAGAGAATCAGCACAATGATAAAGGGTATCACTTTACTTGCCTGCGGCATTCTTTTACCTCCATGAACTGTTTTTGATGCAGCCGTTCACCATCACAAGCGGCTGCGATCAACGTTGAAAGTCCCACGAGAGACGTTGATAATCGCGATCTTTCACAGAATCCGCCATAGCATTAACGTGGGGGAAAAAACAAGTACGATGCACTCAACCGACCCGGCCGCGCTAACCGCCGGGTCAGCGCCTGCCCGCCCCGGGGCCGCATCCGGGCGGCGCAAAGCCGCCGCTTCCCCTGGGCGTCCCCGCGGGCCGCACTGCTGCGGCGGACATCAGCTTTTCCACTTTATCGCTCCGGCAATCCGGGCAGTCAGGCGTCGGCGCCGAGGCGGAAAAAACCAACTCCTCAAACCGGCGCCCACAAGCCTGGCATTGGTATTCATAAATGGGCATCGTACACCTCTATGTCATTCCACGGACAACCCGTCCTTATCCTATTTTCAACAGGCTCGCAACCGCTTTTAGCACCTCATCCACGGTAATGGGCCATGCATAAACCAGATTAACAGCCTTTTTCTTCATATGGCATCACCCCACTCTTTGCGCCGGGAGATCACTACTTGATCTAATGCGGGATGATCGGCAATGACCGCCGCCGCCGCTTCCACCAGCCAGGTAAAGATACCATTGCCGCCTGACTTGACGAAGATATGGCCTATACGGCCACGTAGATCTATGATCGGCTCACCGGCATGGGGGGTGCCGGCAGCTACGAGATTGTCAAACGGCATGTTCGGTTCGGGAGTTGAAGCAGGAGCGCCGGAAAGTGGCCTGCACGCACTTTGAGACGAAACCCGGCTGCCAGGCCCAGGTATAAAGGTGGCGGAGAGAGAGGGATTCGAACCCTCGAACCAGGTTTCCCCGATTACTCGCTTAGCAGGCGAGCGCCTTCATCCGGCTCGGCCATCTCTCCGAAGCTTTGATGAGTTTGGCGGAGGGAGTAGGATTCGAACCCACGGAGGCGTGAACCTCAACGGTTTTCAAGACCGCCGCTTTCGACCACTCAGCCATCCCTCCAGACTTGGAAATGTGTTGATACCACTGTCCTAAAAACAGGTCAATCCCTTTTGCATAATCGCTTTATGATCTCTTTTCAAAAGCCGTTATCCTCAAAACGTCCCTGATCAACGGTTGCCCAAATTTTCCGGACAATCCTTTCATAATAACCTTGACAGCCGCTATAGGTTGTGTTTTTTGTAGCCCATTAATACTAATACCGTAACATGGAGTTTGGAATGAGACAGAAATTTACCCTCTTAAAAAATGGTTCATCCAATTCGCTGGTGATTAAAGAGTATGCGGAACTGGAAAAGGATCGCCAATCACTTCTCTGTGAAGAGACCTATCCGTTAACCGAGATAAAAAAAGCCCTGAAGCTGGGGCGCGATAACCTGATTCGACTGCTTCGCACCAACAACCTCTACCCACCCGCCATATACATTGATCAAATTGCCCAATCCGTGGGAAGGATGGTTGAACCCAAAGGTCAGAATACCATTGATCTTTTTTTCGACGATATTGATCTGATGGGAATCCCGCTGGATGGCAACCCGTTGGATGATATCCATGATGCTGAAAATGAGGCCGAGGATGATCTGCTGGATGACGACGACATGGAGGATACCCTGGATGACGCCCTTAAGATCAAGAATTTAAAGATCGCCGATGATGAAATGGCAGAGGCCAACGATGTCTAAAAGGCGCTGATCCGGATAAAGAATTATCACGACCGGACGGGCGGAAAACCGGTTAGTCGTTTTTTTGCATCGCCAAATTACTACCAAGTTCTGACCGCTTTCTTCACCTCACCATAAACCCAAAATCCGTGATGAATCATACGGAATCCACTTGGGGGTGGAGGCGGTAGTAAGTGGTGCTGTTTTTTTGGCCGACATGGGCCAATGAACCGGTTTGCAAAAATCAATCGCGGATTTTGGGGGTTATTTCACCCGTTCCACATACTGACCCGTGCGGGTATCGATCCGGATCAGTTCCCCTTCTTCGATAAAAGGGGGTACTTGCAGCACCAGTCCGGTTTCCAGAGTGGCCGGCTTGGTGTCACCGGATGCGGTATCGCCTTTTACCCACGGATCGGCTCTGGTAACTTGCAACTCCACAAACATCGGCAATGTCACACCGATGGGTTTGCCATCGTGGAGCAGCACCTCGCAGACTGTATTTTCCTTCAGTAGCGGGATCACCTCTTCTCCCACTTGATTACGGGTCAGGAACTCCTGCTCATAATTACTGCTGTTCATAAAGCAGTAGGCTTCGCCGTCGTTATAGAGATACTCCATCTCCTGTTCTTCCAGGTTGGCCGGGTTGAACTTGTCACCGGAGCGGTAGGTGCGGTCGAATTGCGTCCCGGTAACCATATTCTTTAATTTACACCGGTAAAGGGCCTGTCCCTTTCCCGGTTTTGAAAACTCAAACTGAACCACCACGTAAGGGTCACCGTCAATTTCGATTTTGAGCCCTTTGCGTAAATCCGATGCTCCATACATCTTGTTTCCCTTCCAGGTTCGGGTTGAAAATCATACCCTCAACGGGTACAAATGGCGTTGACTTTTTGGGGCAAGTTTACCATATTTCACTGCATGTCTCAAATGGAACCCGTTTGCTTTTAGGCGGATCAAAACCAGCAGTTACAGGGAGCAAAATGATCCTGATTGTCGATTTCGGCTCTCAGTACAATCAACTCATTGCCCGTAGGGTGAGGGAACAGCGCGTCTTTTGCCAAATCGTGCCGCCCACCATCACGAAGCAGGAGATTATAAATTCGGCACCCAACGGTATTATCCTTTCCGGCGGCCCGGCAAGCATCTATGATCAAAAGAGCCCCAAGATTGACCCGGCTCTCTTTTCCATGGGGATTCCGGTGTTGGGTATCTGCTACGGGATGCAGTTTATGGTGTCGGCTCTGGGCGGTAAGGTCAACCGCTCTAAAAAGCGGGAATATGGTTTTGCCCAATTCAGCGCCCGCAAGACCGAAAGTATCTTTGCGGATATCACCAAACCGACCCAGTGCTGGATGAGCCACGGTGATTCGGTCAAAACCCTTCCCAAGGGGTTTGTGATCACCGGCACCACCGACAATACCCCCAAAGCCGCGGTGGCGCATATCAAAAAGAGACTTTTTGGGGTCCAGTTCCATCCGGAAGTAGAACACACCCCTCTTGGCAAAAAGATTCTGCGCCGTTTCCTCTTTGACGTTTGTGACTGTAAACGCAACTGGACCATGCGCTCTTTTGCTAAAAACGCGATTGCCGACATTCAAGATCGGTTAGGTTCCGACAAAGTGATCTTAGGCCTTAGCGGTGGAGTGGACTCCTCCGTGACCGCCCTGTTGCTGCATCGAGCCATCGGCAAACAGCTCACCTGTATTTTTGTGGATAACGGTTTATTGCGACTCAACGAGGCTCAGAAATTAAAACAGACACTCACCCATAAGCTGAAAATAAAAATCCGGTTTGTCAGCGCTAAACGCAAATTCTTAACCGCCCTTTCCGGTGTCACCGATCCCGAAACAAAACGTAAAATCATCGGGAATGTTTTTATGAAAGTCTTTGAGGCTGAAGCCCAAAAAATGAAAGGGGTGTCATTTTTGGCCCAGGGAACGCTCTACCCGGATGTCATTGAGTCGATCTCCGCTTTTGGCGGCCCTACCGCGGTCATTAAATCGCACCACAATGTGGGGGGGCTTCCCCAAAAAATGAAACTCAAACTGGTGGAGCCGCTGCGATATCTATTTAAAGATGAGGTGCGCAAGCTGGGTAAAGCTCTGGGATTGTCCGACGAACTGATCTGGCGGCAGCCGTTTCCCGGACCGGGGTTGGGGATTCGGATTATCGGCGAAATCACGGCCAAACGGCTGACCATTTTACGCGGGGCGGATGATATCCTATTGGCTGAAATCAAGGCCGCCGGACTGTATAAGAAGCTGTGGCAATCTTTTGCTGTTTTGCTACCTTTCAAAAGCGTCGGTGTCATGGGCGATAAGCGGACCTACGAACATATTTTAGCGCTAAGGGCGGTCACCAGTTCCGACGCCATGACCGCCGATTGGGCTCGTCTGCCGCAGCCGCTGTTGGCGCGGATTTCCAATCGGATTATCAATGAGGTCAATGGTATCAACCGCGTGGTGTATGATATCAGTTCAAAACCACCGGGAACCATTGAATGGGAATAGGGTTGGAGTGGTCGTCTCCATAGGAGATTTTATCTACATGTTTATGCTTTTGGCCAATGGAAGACCAATTTAAATTTCAGGTGGACCCCAACGATAACATCGATGCAAAAACCCGGGAAGGGGTTGGGAATTCCAAACACCCACCCAAAGTGGTGATGATCCTTGTCATTTTTATGGTCTGTTTAGCGTTGTTGACGATTTCAGGATTCATCTACCTGAACCAACGTCTGAAAAGCACCCTCTCGTCCAAAACCCAGGCCGTCGATACCCTTTCCCAAAATCTTGAAGACCGATTCTCATCTTTATCGGTAAAACAGGCCCGCCTGGAAGCCACTTTAGCGGAACAGATAAAATCAACTTCCCGAAAAATGACCGACCTTGAGACGACGGTTCAAAAGGAGCGGGAGAAATCAGATGCCCGCCATGCCAAAACAGAGCAAACCGTAGCGACTAAAATCGATCCCAAGCAGTTGCAAAAAGCCGTTACCGTCATTGAAAAACGGCTCAGCGCACTGAACGCCGATCTGACCGACCTGGCTGACCAGGATCGAGAAAAAAGCCGCGCTTTGACCTCATCGTTAAACGATCAACTCAATGAGTTTGAAATCATTTTAAACGAGACCGCCAAAAGCGTCATTGCGCTTAAAACAGATCTGACGGATCTTGCCGGCAACCAACTGGATAAAAATGCAATGGGTGGAGAAATAAAACGACAGCTTGGACCCACCCATAAAAAAATCGGTCAGTTCAACGCTACGGCCGAAATACTCACCGAGCGTCTCCAATCCTTACAAAAAAGCGTCACCACCCTGCAGCAAAACAGCGATATCCATGAACGGGAGATCCTCAGGTTACGGGGCCTGGTGAACGACCTGCAACGGCAACTCAACACCCGTCCGCTGCCCACGGAAGAATTGCAATAAGGGTGTTCCGGCTCTTCGAATCCAAACGAAACAATGGAACCCCACCGGACTTGGAACGCGTCTGTACACCGTTACCATGGCGCTCAAGACACTGGTTTTACAACCCCTCATATTTTACGTTATCCGATGCTTGGTATTCGGTACGGATGTGCTGAGAGCCGTCTGATAGATTTTATGGACCTGCCGGGCTTTTTTCGCCCACGCAAAATCGTATGCCCGTTCTAGGGCGCCTTGCGCCAGGCGGAAGCGCAACGTTTCGTCACGGCCCAGAAGGGTAATGGCGTCTGCGAGATCCCCGATAAATTGTGACGGCGAGTGCAAAGGTGTTTTGATTCCGCAGGTCTCATCGATTACCTCGCCATAACCGCAATAGGCCGGACAGATGACCGGTACCGCCTGGGAGACGGCCTCCAGTGTGACCGTGGCGGTCAATTCCTGCAAGCTGGTGATCACAAAAATATGTGCGTACCCCATCACCGCCACGGCAACTTTACGGGGAACCCAGCCGAGCCAATTGCATTTTTCCGCCAATCCCAGTCTAGTGGCGAGTTTTTGCCATTTTTTCGTGCACGGTCCCGCTCCCAGAATATCCAATCCCCAGTTCACATCATCGGCCACCTGATCCAACGCGTATAAGAGAAAGGGCAGCGATTTACGAGGTACATGCACCCCGCTCCAGGCCAATCTCAGGGGATGATGCCTCTTTCGGGAGATGGGTTTTATCCCATTGATCTCAGGCGGCCCGATTTCACAAATCACATGACCCTCTTCTCCATAGTATTTTACAATCTCATGCTTTATTCCGTTTGTTGCGGCAATCAGGTTGCCCGAGGCTTTTTTGGCCGCCAGTTTAGGCGCCTTTAAAAATCGCTTTTGATAGGTGTTGATCAAGTTCCTGGCGGTAAAATGGAGGCACCCTTTGATTCCCATTGACGGCAAAAATCGCCATTTTGTATTTTCCATGCCTCCGATGGGACCCCAGACAAACGGGATATCCATCTTCCACATCAAGCCGGGTGAGCGAAACCCGACGAATGTCACTAAGTGGACCAGGTCAAAACCAATTTTTTCATGCAGCTCTTGTGCTACTCGGGCCGCCTCCTTTTGCCACAAATTGTAGGTCCAAACCCGCGTGGGCATCCAGAGCCGTGTCAGCAATGGATAATACGACCGGGGCAGGTAGTTAAAGTGAACCTGTGTGTAGCGTTCCGGCCGCTCAGACATTTTCTTTTCAATGCTTTTCCGGTTGACTGTATCCGTGATGACCCACACGTCATGATATGCCGAAATAGCCTTTACCCAGCTCCACCCCACCCCCCATTCGGATCCCATATCGGGATTGCAGGCATACGCCGAGATAAGTACTTTGAAACGTGGTTTTTTAAGTCCCATGTCTGGAAGTTACCCCAATGTGACCGTCAGCCAATTATGCTCCAAACAGTCTGGATGGTATCGGATCTTTTTAGACGCTTCCGTCAATTGTGTCAAATTTCATCGGCGCCTTCTATAACCCATCCTGCAAAAACAAACCCTTGAATCCCTGAATTGATTACGCTATACGAATGACCACTCGGTCATTTTGTTACTATAGGGGATACCTTCCGATGCGGTTGCCACTGTCGGATCAGAATTTGCGAAGGGTTCGCGACAAAGTTGCAGAAGATAAACGGCTGGATGCCAACGACGGTCTGATCCTGCTCAATAGTAACGACCTCATTGGTGTTGGCTGTTTGGCCGATGCTGTTCGACGCAAGCGTCATGGGAACAGGGCCTTTTTCATATACAACCAGCACCTCAACTATACCAATGTGTGTCAAAATCGCTGCCGGTTTTGCGCCTTTGCGCGGGATAAAGGTGAAAACGGCAGCTACACCATGACCATTGAAGAGGTCAAGAAGACGCTCTTAGACCGCATTGATGAGCCGATTCATGAGCTTCATATCGTAGGCGGCATCAACCCTGAACTCCCCTTTCAATATTACCTTGATCTATTAAATACCATTGGTGAGGTTCGCCCCGAAGCGGTGATCAAGGCCTTTACTGCAGTAGAGATTGATCACCTGGCAACCGTCGCCAAACTGGATGTACGGACGGTTTTAACCGAGCTCAAAGTCGCCGGTTTGGCCATGATGCCCGGTGGCGGCGCAGAAGTGTTGAGCAGGCGTATCCACGACCGTCTCTATCGACGCAAAATTAACGGCAGCCGCTGGTTGAAGATTCAGAAGATTGCCCATGAATGTGGCCTTAAAACGAACGCCACTTTACTCTATGGTCATATTGAAATCCCCGAGGAGCGGGTGGCTCACCTGCTTCAATTGAGGGGCCTACAAGACCAAACCGGCGGGTTTAATGCCTTTGTCCCTCTGGCCTTTCACTCAGCCCACACTCAATTGGCTACGTTGCCCGAGACAGTGGCGTTTGACGATCTGAAAACCATTGCCACGGCTCGTCTGCTGTTGGACAATATCGATCACATCAAAGCCTATTGGGTAATGATCGGCGAATCACTGGCCCAGGTGGCCCTCTCTTTCGGCGCCGATGATCTGGACGGCACCATCATCGAAGAGAAGATCACCCATACGGCCGGCGCCACTTCGGCCAAGGGGCTTTCCCGTCAAAAAATGATTCGGATGATCACCGCGGCAGGTTTTGAGCCGGTTGAACGGGACAGTTTCTATCAGCCGGTTAAATAGGACCCCTATGGCGCAACTGGAATTGATTCTGGACAAAAGCATAAACCAGGAAAGGCTCTCCGAAAATGAGGCCCTGACCCTTTACCATGAAGCAGATCTATTGCAATTGGCCCATTCTGCCGACACCATGCGCCGTCGGCTGCACCCGGAGCCGGTGATCACCTATGTGGTGGACCGTAATATCAACTATACCAATATCTGTATATCCAAGTGCCGTTTTTGCGCCTTTTACCGCTCCCCGGACGATGCCGAGGCCTATGTAATTTCCAAGGCGGATGTAAAGCGGAAAATCGCTGAAACCATTGAGCTGGGCGGCACTCAGATTTTGCTCCAAGGCGGTATCCACCCCGAGATGAGCCTCGAAGATCATGCGGATCTGATGAGGTTCATGAAGGCTCATTTCACAATTCATATCCACGGTTTTTCTCCTCCGGAGATCCACCAGATGGCGCTGACGGCCAATCGGACATTAGAAGAGACCATCGCGGTGCTGATGGAGGCCGGACTTGATTCGATCCCCGGCGGGGGTGCTGAAATATTGGTGGATCGGGTGCGCCGCAAAATCTCACCCGGCAAATGCAGCGCCGGTGAATGGCTCCGGGTGATGCGGGTGGCCCATCAAATGGGACTGCGATCATCCGCCACGATGATGTTCGGCCACATTGAGACCCCGGAAGAGATGATCGGACATCTTTCCAAAATCCGTACATTACAGGATGAGACAGGAGGTTTCACCGCCTTTACCCCCTGGACTTTTCAGCCGAAAAATACGCGCATCAACGTCACGCCGACATCCTCGGCCGTCTATTTAAAAGTGTTGGCGTTGAGCCGTCTTTTTTTAGATAACATTCCCAATATCCAAGCGTCGTGGGTGACCCAAGGTGCGAAAATCGCCCAAGTCGCCTTGGCTTTTGGCGCCAATGACCTGGGTAGTACGATGATTGAGGAGAATGTGGTGGCCGCCGCCGGCGTTCAGTTCCGGATGCCGAAAGACGAGATGATCCGGCTGGTTGAAACTGCAGGCTACAGCGCCTGCCAGCGGGACTGTTTTTATCGGCCGGTTGGATAAATGGAACCATGATGCCCCAACAACACAAAATAGAGGGTCGCCCCACCCTTCACCGGGCCGGATGGGTCCTCATGGACAGCCAAACCGTGTTGCAAAACGGCTATCTTACCACGGTTGATGGCCGTATTGAAAAGGTCGGGAATGGCATACCTCCCCGGATGGGTGATGTCATTGATCACGGTCCGGGTGTTTTGCTGCCGCCTCTGGTCAATGCCCATACCCATCTGGAACTTTGCGCGTTAACCAATCAAGTCCCGATGGCTCCGGGGTTTGTGCCTTGGGCCAAAGAGCTCATCGCGTTGCGGGAAAGCTTGAGTCCTAATATACTTGCAAATGGAATTACACAGGGCATTGAGCAACTTGTCGGCTCAGGGACTCTAATTGTGGGGGATATCAGTTCCGTCGGGCTTTCCTGGGATATCCTCAAGCGATCCCCCCTGGCGGGTGTATTGTTCAAAGAGTTTTTGGGTACGGATCTTCCCGACGGTTACAAATTGGAAACAAGCGGTGGCTTTTCACAATCCTTTGCCGGACATGCGCCCCACACAACTGCTCCAAAACTGTTACGGGCGCTTGTATCTGAAAGCCGCCACACACCGAAACCGTTCTCGATTCATCTGGCCGAGTCGGACGAAGAAACCGAGTTTATTACAACGGGCCGCGGACGATGGGCCGCATTTCTAACACAGCGGGGAATTTTGTTTGATGATTGGCCGTTGCCGGCTAAAAGCCCGGTCGAATACCTTCACACATTAAATCTTTTAAAACCGGGTCTTTTGGCTGTCCATTTGCTGCAGTGCGATTCCGGGGATTTTGAACTGCTTGCCAAACAGAACGTGGCGGTTTGCCTCTGCGTCCAAAGCAATATAAACCTTCATGGGAAAAAACCCGACCTCAAAGGGATGATCAAAGCGGGTTTGAAGATCGGCCTGGGGACCGACAGCCTTGCCAGTTGCGACAGCTTGAGCATTTTTACCGAGTTGGCGGCCTTGTCCAGTCACTATCCGGGAATCGCTCCCGAAACCCTTTTTAAAATGGCAACCCTGAATGGTTCCGCCGCATTGGGATTGGCACACGATTATGGAACCTTATCCAAGGGCAAACAGGCGCTGATGATCTACCTGCCCATGACCCCAAAGAACCCAAAAACGCTTATCGAACGATTGGTCAACAGCCCTGATGCCGCCCCGAATGTTATTGATGCGAGAAAAGCCCCTTGAAGCCGCTTCAACTGGGACAAATCAGCTATCTTAATGTTGCGCCGATCTACTATGGCATGAGAGATGGGCAACTACCCGCTTGGATTCATCTCCAACCGGGAACACCGGCCCAGTTGAACCGATGGATGGCAGCCAAGCGACTGGATGCAGGGCCGGTTTCAACGGGCGTGCTGACCCGCCATGCAAATGAGTGGAAACTTCTGCCTGATTTATCCATCGGCTGTTCCGGCAAGGTGCTGAGTGTGTTGCTAATAAGCCGCCACCCCATGCACGCGCTGCATCAAAAAAAGGTATTCCTGTCCAACGAATCAGGGACAGCCAATCTGTTATTAAAACTGTTGCTATCCAAGCAAAAGGTCACTCCCTTTTATCATATGCCGCCTTCTTCGGGACCCGGCCCAATCACCCCCAACGCCGATGCATTTTTGATTATTGGCGACAAGGCTTTGACCGAGCAGCCGCCGGAAGGATTTGAACAGGCGTGGGATTTGGGAGAAATTTGGTGGCAAACGACGGGACTGCCCTTTACCTTTGCCGTATGGGTGGTTCAAAGTGATCTGTTGGAAAAGGACCCTTTATCGGTTCAACAATTGTGGCAAACATTGGTCGCCTCCAAAGAAAGCGGCTTGACGGCGCTGGACACCATCGCCAACCATGCCGCACCGCAGTTGGGCATCACCAGGAACGCCGCCCGCAACTATTACCGTCAACTCCATTACGATCTGGATAGCTCCAAGCTGGAAGGCATTCAAACCTTTTTTAAACAGCTTCACCGGTTTCATTTGATCCGGACGATTCCCCGAATAAGGTTTTTTAAACCGTGTTGTCTTCAATAAGCAAATAACGGCTGTTCCAACCTGGGAATCACCTTGAGGTCACACGCCTTGTCCAGCAGCCGCCGAACAGCCGCCTCACCGCCCGCATCAAGATTTCCGGTTTGTTTATTCACATAAAGGTCGATATGCTGATCAATCACCGCGGCATCCATCTCCCGGGCGTGCTGTTGGACATAGGCCCTGGAATCGGCGGGATGGTCAAGGGCGTGAGCAACGCTTTGGGCGATGGCGGTATCCACCCGTTGGGCCAGGTTCGGACCCAGTGCACGTCGAATGGCGATGCACCCCAACGGGATTGGCAACCCGGTCTCGCTTTCCCACCAATTCCCCAGATCCAGAAGTGCGTTCAAACCGTATTTGCCATAGGTAAAGCGGCCTTCATGAATGATCACGCCATATGTAAATTCCCCTGATGCCACCGAAGGCATGATTTCATCGAACACCTTGGGGACAACGTTTAGAGGTTTTTGAGAATATAAATGTAATAGCAGGTTGGCCGTGGTCCATCGTCCCGGAATTGCCACCGGATGCGCGTCAATGCCCGTCAGATCACACTCCGGACGGGCCACAATCAACGGCCCGCAGCCCCATCCCAGGGCAGAACCGCTGCGCAGTAGACCGTAATCCGGGTTGAGGCGCCCCAAGGCTGCAAAAGAGAGTTTACTGATATCCAGCACCCGCTCCTTGGCCATACGGTTGAGCTTTTCCACATCGTTGTGGACCACTGTAAAATCCAGGTCCCGGGTGTCGATGAGGCCATGGGTCATCGCGTGGAACACAAAAGTGTCATTGGGGCATGTGGAATAGCCCAGGGAGAGTATTCTTTTCACGATTGAACCTTGCTTGGATGCGCTTTGGGCGCCATGGCCCTTATAAAATGTCCAACCGCCGCAGCCGCGCGCGCTGCAGCCAGCTCCAATTCCCATTGATCCCGTTCACGGCGGCCTACCAAATTACTGACACCGCGTAGCTCCCCAAACGGAACCTGGTAGTGGTGACACACTTGGGCTGTGGCGGCGCCTTCCATATTTTCAACGACGGCGCCATAGTGCTGATAGTAATTTACGGCGGTTTGATTCTCTGTGGTGATAGTTGCGACAGAAATAAAAGGGCCATGGTGGAAACCGATCTTCAAATGGTGACAAGCGGATTTTACCGTCTGCACTGCGGAAAAGGCGTTACCATCAACCTTAAATTGATTGGGCCCGTCAAGATCGGGCAGCACCATGAAAGGCAGGGGTTTTACTACGCCTTTTTCCCCGGTTTCCAGCCCTAGGTGGACATCGAATTCGCAGGTGGCCACACACACATCGCCCACTTTCACCCCGGCCTCGCCAAACCCGCCACCGCAGCCGGTTTGTATCACCAGGGCCGGATTTATCCGGCTTTCAAACGCCGCTGTCAGCGCCTGCGCCGCATTCGTACCGCCCGCGCCGGAAACCAACAAAAACACCGGGCGATGCCCCAAGAGGCCCTGCCACCCACTGCGGTTGCCGATGCGCAACGCTTTTTTCCGGTTAACCCTTTTTAGCAGGGGGTCCAATTCAAAGCGGCAAGCAGCGACTATTAAAATCGGCTGTTTTACATCGTCGATTTTTGATCTGCCGTGGGCTGCCAAACCCTCCCGAATCATCTTCATCAAGGCGCCGGTCCATTGCCGGATCTTTTCATCATCGGCCTGGTGCAGACCCAACCCGCCGTCAAGGTGGCGGGTCACTTGCGCTTGTAAAAAGCGGTCCATCATCGCATCGAGCCAGAAGGCGGTTTGCTCTAACGGAATATCCTCCCGAATCTCGCCCCGCTCGCAGGCCGTTGTAAGCAGCGCCAGCAGATATTCAACACTGTAATGGCGAAAAGAGCGCAGAATTTCGGTGCGAAACGGCACATTGGATTCTAGCATAACGGTAAGATAGAGCGTGTAATAACGGGGATATTGCCGGATAAACGCAACGCCCGCCAACAAGGATTGCTCAAGACGCCGGAACAGATCCGTGGCGCCGCTTTCATCCCGCACCGGACGCAAATGGGCTTTGGCCTTCTCGATCACATGGTCAAAAACAAATAAAAACAGACCCTTTTTGCTGCCAAAGTATTGAAACAGAGAGCCTTTAGCGATCCCTAAACGCGCCACAAGGGCGTTAATACTCGCCCCTCGATAGCCTTTCGCGCTAAACTCCTCCACCGCGGTGTCGATGATTTTTGCCTGTTTCGCGGGTACCAGGTTGTCAAACGTTTTGCTGGTTTTCCCTAGCCCCACTTTTTACCGCCCAATAGATGCAGGTGCAAATGGAAGATACGCTGCCCCCCGCCATATTCCACATTAAAGAGTAATTTGTAACCCGATTCGTTCACCTCGAACGCTTTGGCCTGTCCCCGGGCTTCATAAATCAGTTCGGCAACGATCTCGCGGTCCGACCCGGTCAGGTCATTGACACTACGAATATGCTTTTTGGGAACCAGCAGTAAATGGACCGGCGCATGGGGATTGATATCCTTAAATACCACCAGTGTCTCGGTTTCCTTGATGAATTCGGTCTCCATCTTCCCTTCGGCAATTTTACAAAAAAGACAGTCGTCCCCCATGATCTTATTCCCCCCTGGATGAATACAGTTGTGATCCTTGGCCGAATGTACCCGATCGCTTCTCGATTGACAAGAGTTGGGACAGTTACCAGGGGATGTGATGCCGGTCACTGACATCATGGGCACTATTTTTGTAAACAGTTCCATAGAGTGAATTCGCAACCGCCTGAAGGCGGCGGCTTCGGCGGCGAGGTTCGCTCGGCCGGATGAAATCCGGCCATCGCAGCCGCCATAAAAGACCGTCGCTTTTAAGCGACGGTCTTTTATGAAAGAAAACGCAAAACCTTCGACTTCAGTCGGAGGATATCCGCTTTCGGCCCTACGGGCCTGCTACAGCCTTCGCCCAAAGGGGAGGGTTTTTGGGTTCCTCGACGTTTTGTGAGACCTTTGCATAACTCCCCCCTTCACCCAATTTTGGCGTCAGGCTCAAAATGTAATCCTAGAAATATTGAATATTCATTCGGTTACATTTTTCGCCTTCTTTGAACGTGAACAAAAATAGATGTCCTGCAAAGGTCTCTTTGTGTGGATTTGACCTAAAGCGCCGACCGTTTCACTCATACCGCAGCGTCCCTATGCTGACAATACGGCATGGATTCCCAGGCCTTTTACCACCCTCATCGGCGGCAAAGGATTGCCGCCCTGCTTTTAGGTCGGCATCCCCATGCCGACAGGCGGGGTTTGCAACCTGCACGCGCTGACGCCTTGTCCGGCGGCAAAGGATTGCCGCCCTACCACCCTCATCGGCGGCAAAGGGTGGGCGCCGTCCGTCCACGGGAATTTTTTTGCCGTCATGACACATTTCCGATAGCTGGTTCAGGTCTCTGACCTGAACCGGTAAACGCCCCATTCAATCCCCGTTGGTTCAGGTTACAGACCTGAACCAGCCACCGTTCGACGGCAAAGAAATCTCTCCTCCTTTTCAAGGAGGAGTCCCCGCCCTAGGCGGGGGAGGTGGTTTGCATGTGTTACACGAAGACCTGGGGATCAACTTCAAATGCAGCCAGTTCCCGGATCAGCCGGACATCAATATTCGGGCAGGTCTTGAGGTTGCTGTACTCATAATGAGCGTTAATGCGCTCAACCGGCACCTTATGTTGAGTCGTTAGTTTGCGCAACAGGTCGGGCAGGGAAACCAGTAATTGTAACGCCGTGAAGTGATTTCTCCCGATCAGGCAAACGCCGATGGAATCCCTGTTTTTCCCATCGACATGGGCGCCGATTTTTTCAACCGGCCTGCCGGGCTCGACAATGCCATCATAATGTCTGTTATACGGCTTTCCAAAAATGGGCCTGCCGTTCAGGATAACGTAGTGATACCCAATACTACGCCAACCCCGTTCTTTATGCCATTGATCAATCAGATGAGCGTTTCCGAACCCGGAATCCGAGGAGTGAACGATAATCCTTTTAATGCGTCTCATTCCCCCCTCTCGGCCATTATCGTTTGTGGTTACTATAGCTGCAATACATACGCATTATGCGCAGTTGTCAACCTGTCGGGCTTTTTTTGCATCCCGGATCGGGGCGGGAGTGAGGGGGTCGCGCCCATGGGGAGAGGGGGTAGGCCTTGTTGGTTCAGGTCAGAGACCTGAACCAACCCTAGGCGGCGTCCCTCTGATTTGTTTACCCGGTTGCCGTTGGCGTCGTAGCCGTATTGCGTCTCTCCGGCCGAAAGCATCTGGTTGGCTTCATTGTACTGATAGTCCGTCACCTCGTCGTCGCGGGTCTGCTGCAAGCGGTTGCCCGCAGGATCGTATGTATAGGTCACCACGCCGGGCAGCCCCGCCGCGGGGTTGTTGTCATCTGTGATGGCTGCAACAAGCACAAAAGAGAAATACGACGAGGCCAATTTGTCATTTTGAACATCATTCGGGGTTTGACCCCATACTCTCTTTTGGCCGGCCATTTAATGTTAGTGGTGGACACCATATGCCGGGGCCCCCGGGCTTTTCTAATCCTGCAAACATTATTGTAACGTCCTCTATATTATCAACATATACGCCTCCATTTTCACAGTATCCTTTCATTTGACTTTTATCGGTATGGATTTCATGAAGCAAATTTTCCGCCCGGTTCTTGTAAAAACAGGCTTTTTCCTTGTCATGGATCAGTTGGCTGGACAAAGCGAGGTGAATATACGCCCTGGTTTTTTCGCACGTAAGTCCGTTCTCGTCTGCTACCAACAGCGCCTTTCTGAAATAATTTTCAGCTTCTTTCGCATCTTTTTCATGTTGGTAATAAATATAACCCATCAGGTTGTAACTGATTGCAAGCGCAAAATGATCCGCTTTTTTTTGCGACCGCGCAATAGCTCGCCGTAATACAGTACGGGTACCAACAATTCGATTGGAGGCGTATCTCTGTCCCGCAACGCGTATTAATAACCGTGGATCGTTGGTCCCGCCGACGCTGAAAAAACCCCGGTCTATGACACCGGATTCCAATGGCCCGCAGCCACTTGTCAAGATAAAAAGAATGATCCAGAAGAAACGGCGGTTATTGTTCACTGCATACACCCCCCGAGACCTTTGCAGGACATCTGTTTTTGTTCACGTTCAAGGAATGTGGCGTTTATGGTCATGAACTATCGGATCGCCGCCCCGTTGGGCGATATTGTCAAAATGTGATGACGAGGAGCCAATCATAGCAAGTGGCGGCCTGTTTTTTTCAACCGCGTCATCTTTGAATTGCACGAATACGGGCGGCGCGTCTTTCCAATGGAACAGCTTCCGGATAGCGTTTCATGTTCCGATAAAGCGTAGCCAGGCTTTTCAGACATAATGCCATATCAGGGTGATTCGGCCCAAGCGCCTTTTCCGTTATCCACAAGGCTTTTTTGAAAAGCGGTTCCGCCTGGGCGTAATGGCCTTGTTTTCGATACAATATCGCCAGATTATTAAGGGCTAATGCCACCTTCGGATGGTCCGGCCCAAGCGCCTTTTCCATTATCGACAAGGCTCTTTTGAAAAGCGGTTCCGCTTGGACGTATTGGCCTTGATCGCTGTATAGCAACGCCTGGTTGTTCAGACTTGTTGCCACATCAGGGTGATCCGGCCCCAGCGCCTGCTCATATATTGACAGTGCCCTTTTCTGAAGCGGCCCGGCCCGGGCGTAGTGGCCCTGAACTCTGTAAAACTCGGCCAGACTGTTGAGACCTGTTGCCACATCAGGGTGATCCGGCCCCAGCGCCTTCTCATATATTGATAGTGCTCTTTTGTAAAGCGGCCCGGCCCGGGGGTAGCGGCCCTGATAGGCGTATAGCACGGCCAGATTGTGCAGACCTGCTGCCAGACCAGGGTGATCCGGATCAAGCGCCTGCTCCTTTATTGATAGTGCTCTTTTGTAAAGTATTTCGGCCCGGGCGTTTTGGCCTTGATGGTGGTATAGCAGCGCCAGGTTGTTGAGACTTTCCGCCACATCAGGGTGATCCGGCCCCACATTTTTTTCTGCTGCCTCAAGAGCCTTTTTGGCAACAACCACGGCGCGGTCATATTTTCCTGCGCGATAAAGCGCCTCAACCTCTTTGGTCAGAATATCCCACTCGCTGCCGGCTCCCCGGGCAAAACCAGTATCTGTAGCCGGGAACAGGAAAAAAAAGATCATTGCTGCTATTGTCAGAAATTTCTTCATCTCATTTTAGCCAAAGATATAGCTGCAACAAGCACAAAAGATAAATCAACACCTATTCCCTTTCCCCCAAATAGTGCTATCCGAGAACCACCTTTTTGGCTTGGCGGCTTCCACTCAATATCATCAAGGATCGCCGCAACCTTCACCACCACCGCCGACACCATCGCCGTCACCACCGCCGACACCGCCGCCGACACCACCGCCGTCACCTTCAGCACCAACGCTTGCCGCCGACTCACCAATTGCATCCCCGATTGCATCCCCGATTGCACTCCCTATTGCACCGATTGCATCCCCTATTGCACCGATTGCATCCCCGACCGCACCGACGGCCGATCCGACCGCATCCCCGATTGCACCGACGGCCGATCCGACTGCACCCCCTATTGCACTCCCTACTGCACCAATTGCCGATCCGATTGCACTCCCTACTGCACCAATTGCCGATCCGATTGCACCGACTACCGATCCGACTACGCCAACTACCGTCCCGAAGGCATCAACAGCCATTATAGATATCGTGACAGGTACAGCAAAAGCGTATGCAAGAGGCATTGTCGCAATATTGACAATATTGTCAATGATTGGTGGTAGAGGTTGAAAAGAATCGAGCATATCATCGTGAAGTACCGCAAAATTATGGGCAAACGGGACATTGTCTTCAATTGCACTGGCAACAGGAGAACCTGGCGCCAATATGCCACCGAATCGGCCGTGACTACCTAAAGCAGGGTCCTGATCGCCTATTCCAAAAGGACCATTAATTACGTTACTAAGGGGTCTAGCTGAATCTTTGAGCCCTAATGGATCTACAAACATTACCGGATTGTTGCGCACATACCGATACAGATTCATCCCGCCCCAAATGGAGATCGGATCAGGGGTGGTCCAGACGCCGGCCTCGGGATCATACTGCCTGAAATGAAAATGGTACAGTCCGCTCTCCGTGTCAAGCCGCTTGCCGGTAAAGGCGTAAGGGTTGTCTTTCAGGCTGCCTTCAACCACTTCCCCAAAGGCGTCGTAGCGGTAGCGGGTTTTAGCATGGCCCTGGTGGTTGGTCAGGCCCGCCACACTGCCCAGTCCGTCGTAGGCGTAGTACAAACGTCTGCCATCGGGATCTTTGTCTCCATCAGCATTGTGCGCCTGGCGGCTGATGATACGTCCGTTGGCGCGGGTATAAGCGGCAATATGCTGCTGCTGAGGGCCGCTGATCTCCTGGAGCACGTGGAGACCGTCGTAGAGAAAACGGGTCTTCTTACGCGAACGGTCGTCATCGTCGTCTCCGTCGTCGTCATCATCGTCGTCCCCCCGCTTTATCGTCTCCCTGGCCGTGCGGCGCATAAGGGCGTCGTAGGTGTAGGTGGTCGTCGCCCGCCCTTTTTCGTCAATCAGTTCCGAGAGCAGGTTGTCGTAATTGTACTGATACTGCGTCAACCCTTCGGCGCCGGATTTGGTGATCCGGTTGCCGTTGGCGTCGTAGCCGTATTGCGTCTCTCCGGCCGAAAGCATCTGGTTGGCTTCATTGTACTGATAGTCCGTCACCTCGTCGTCGCGGGTCTGCTGCAAGCGGTTGCCCGCAGGATCGTATGTATAGGTCACGGTATCTGGAAGTGTTCCATCTTCTATTTTGCCGTTGTTGCCGTTTTTATAATGGCCCTTCTTTTTGCCGTTACCCTCGTTGTTACCATGGATGCCTGATCCGGGACCCCTATCCGGATAATCCACCGCCGTCAGTTGATAGATATTGTCGTACTGGTAGGTGGTGATGTAACCCTCCTCCTCGGTCATGGAGAGGCGGTTGCCCACGTTATCGTAGGTGTAGGCGAAAGCGGAGGTGATACCCTTGGCGTCGCTTTCGCTGATCACCGACGCCAGCCGGTTGTCGCTGTTAAAGTTCCATC
>Ga0209681_1000030_pt1 | contig 42194 bp, 36 predicted proteins | sample WorMetLIZISLAND2_3_FD_187416 | JGI IMG/M metagenome (GOLD analysis project Ga0209681, IMG submission 187416) | Marine gutless worms symbiont microbial communities from Max Planck institute for Marine Microbiology, Germany - Olavius clavatus LIZARD... ... | reverse complement strand
GGATTTGGCGTTACCGTCGGCGTGGGTGGGCACAAAAATGCCTCGATCAATGGTGTATGCTTGCCAGAACCGTGGACCATTCGGCTGTGCATAAATTCGCCGACATGCTGGAACGGCGTGCCGATGGTATTTTGAATCATTGTGATTTTCCAATCCATACCAGCAAACTGGAAGGCGTGAACAACAAAATAAAGGTGATTAAACGAAAAGCCTATGGATTTCATGATGATAGATATTTTTCATTGAAGGTCATACAGGCTTTTTCCTACAACTAATCGGGAGAAGAACCATAAATGGTAACAATATGTCTGTTTTGCATATAAAAATCAAGGGGAAGTTGCAGATTTCCAAAAAACGCTTGACAATAACTGGCAATAACTGTAAACTATCTCGCTGGTATGAGTTATTCTAGGCCAAAACCGTTTTGCGACCGGAGAGGTGTAGCCGATGGATGAAAGACCGGGCGATGTCCTGACCATCGAAGAGCTGTCCGCCTACCTGAAAATCCCAAGGTCAACGCTCTACAAGCTTGTGCGGGAAGGCAGGATTCCTTCCCAAAAGGTCGGGCGTCATTGGCGTTTTCGAAAGGAAGCCATAGACCGGTGGTTGGACGAAACGCGGGAGGAAGAACCGAAACCCGAGGGAGAAGAGTGATGACGGAACCACTTGCAGACCAGATCATACGGAAGGTCAAGCAAGCCGCTGAACTCTATCACCGGCTGCTGTTGGTCGTGGCACCGGCGGGCGCAGGCAAGACCACTGCGCTTCGCGATGTGCTGGATCGCACCGGTGCGCCCCTGGTCAACGTCAACCTTGAGCTTTCCCGCCGGATGCTGGAATTGACGGAGCGCCAGCGGGCCCTGCAGCTGCCTCGTCTCCTCCGGGAGATCGCCGGCAATGGCGGTGGTGAGATGATCCTGCTCGACAACATTGAGGTCATCTTCGATGTTGGCCTGAAGCAGGACCCGCTTCGCCTGCTCCAGGGGCTCTCCCGAAACAAAACCGTGGCGGCCGCCTGGAACGGCGCCATCGTTGAAGATTATTTGACCTATGCCGCTCCGGACCATCCGGAGTACAGGCGCTATGCGATGCGCGATTTTCTGGTGGCAAGCCCGGAGGTGACACCATGAAAACGACAAATTCCATGACAGGGGAGCAGACGCGATGAAATACGGCGACCTGATCCAATTTGAACCCATCGAGTCCGTGGTCCAGTTACGGGACGCCGACGAAGCGGCTGCGGCCCGACAGCTCGTTCAGACCTATGTCATCTCAGAAGAGATGGCCGAAAAGCTGGTGGGCCTGGTAATTCCCCAGATGCAGTTTGAGCAGCCCACTGATAACAAGGGCCTTCTCGTGGTCGGCAACTACGGCACCGGTAAGTCCCACCTGATGTCGGTGATATCCGGGCTTGCGGAAAATCCCGACCTCGCCGCCAGTTTGAGCAATTCGGACGTAGCGGATGCCGCCGGGAAGGTCGGCGGCCGGTTCAAGGTGGTTCGCACCGAAATTGGAGCCACCACCATGTCGCTGCGGGACATCCTTATGGCCGAGCTGGAAGAGCATCTCGCGGCCATGGGCGTGAGCTACAGCTTCCCCTCCGCGGATCAGGTCTCCAATAACAAGCGTTCCCTTGAAGAGATGATGACCGCGTTTCATCAGGAGTTTCCGGACCATGGCTTGCTTCTCGTGGTGGATGAGCTGCTTGATTATCTGCGTACCCGCAAAGACCAGGAGCTCATCCTGGACCTGAACTTCCTCCGTGAAATCGGCGAGGTTTGCAAGGACCTGCGCTTCCGTTTCATGGCCGGCGTTCAGGAAGCCATCTTCGACAGCCTCCGCTTTTCCTTTGCGGCCGACAGTATCCGCCGGGTGAAGGATCGCTTCGACCAGATCCTCATCGCCCGCAAGGATGTCAAATTCGTGGTGGCTGAACGTTTGCTCAAAAAAACCGGCGAGCAACAGGCCAAGATACGCGACTACCTGACGCCCTTCGGCAAATTCTACGGTCACATGAATGAGCGCATGGATGAGTTCGTCCGCCTCTTCCCAGTGCATCCCGACTATATCGACACCTTTGAACGGGTGACCGCCGTGGAGAAGCGCGAAATATTGAAAACACTCTCGCTGGCCATGAAAAAGATGCTCGACCGGGACATGCCGGACGACCGGCCCGGGCTCATCGCCTACGACACTTACTGGACCAATCTCCGAGAGAACCCCTCGTTCCGCGCCGTACCGGATATCAAGGCGGTGATCGACTGCAGTCAGGTTCTGGAGTCACGCATCCGGCAGGCCTTCACGCGCCCGGCTTACGAGCCCATGGCATTGCGGCTCATTCATGCCCTGTCGGTCCACCGGCTGACCACCGGCGACATCTATGCCAACCTGGGCGCAACAGCCGGAGAACTACGTGACGGGCTCTGCCTCTATCAACCGGGCATCGAGGAACTGGGCGGCGATCCGGCCGACGACCTGCTCTCCCAGGTGGAGACCGTCTTACGGGAAATCCTCAAAACGGTCAGTGGACAGTTTATTTCATCAAATCCGGACAACCGCCAGTTCTATCTGGACCTGAAGAAGACCGAGGACTTCGACGCGCTGATCGAAAAACGGGCCGAGAGCCTCGACGCTTCGCAACTGGACCGTTACTACTACGAAGCCCTGAAGCGGGTCATGGAGTGCACGGACCGGACCTATGTGACCGGTTACAAGATCTGGCAGCACGAGCTGGAATGGCTGGAGCGCAAGGCGGCGCGCCAGGGATATCTCTTTTTCGGCGCGCCCAATGAACGATCCACCGCCGTGCCGCCGCGGGACTTTTACCTCTATTTCATTCAGCCCTTCGATCCGCCGCACTTCAAGGATGAAAAGAACGCCGACGAGCTGTTCCTGCGGCTTACCAACACGGACGACGATTTCCGCACCGCACTCAGGAATTACGCGGCAGCCCTGGACCTGGCTTCCACTTCGTCGGGGGACGCCAAATCTACCTATGAATTGAAGGCGACCGGTTTCCTTAGAACCCTTGTGCAGTGGCTTCAAAAAAATATGACCACTGCATTTGAGGTAACTTATCAAGGCAAGTGCAAATCTGTTCGCAAGTGGGCTAAACAGCATTCGTTTAGAGACATGGCCGGGTTAGGACCCCATGAAAGAATCAATTTCAGAGACGTTATCAATTTTGCCGGTGGTATTTGCCTTGCACCCCATTTCCAGGATCAGGCGCCTGAATATCCCTTCTTCTCGGTGCTCATCACCGGAACCAACCGGAACCAGGCCGCGCAGGATGCCTTGCGCGCCATCGCTGGCCAAAATCGCACCAGGCAGGCCACGGCGGTGCTTGACGCCCTGGAACTGCTCGATGGTGAACGGCTCGACCCCGACAAATCGAAACACGCCAAACAGATCCTCGGCCTGCTCAAGAAGAAAGGTCACGGCCAGGTGGTCAATCGCTCCGAGCTGATCCAGGATAACCAGGGCGTGGAGTACATGGACAAGGACCGGCAGCGGCTGGAGCCCGAATGGGTTACGGTCGTACTGGCCGTCCTGGTCTACTCGGGTGATATAGTCCTCGCCATTCCCGGCAAGAAATTCGACGCCACCGGTCTGTCGCATCTGGCAGGAACCGGCGTGGACGAACTCACGCAGTTCAAGCATATCGAAAGGCCCAAGGACTGGAACCTTCCAGCGCTCAAGGCCCTGTTCGAACTGCTCGGTCTCACCCCCGGCATGGCCCGGCTTGTCACCAAGGGCAAGGAAGAACCGGTTCAGCAGCTTCAGAAGGCCATCTCAGAGTTGGTGGAAAAGCTGGTCGTCCTGCAGCAGAGCCTGCAAAGCGGCCTGCTCTTCTGGGGCCGGAACCTCCTGGCCGAGGAAGATGCGCAGAAACTACGCACCCGGATCGATGAGACCAAGCGCTTTCTGGAATCGCTCCAGGCGTACAGCTCGCCGGGAAAATTAAAGAACTTCCGCTATGACGCCCGGGCGGTAACCTCCCATCGGGACGGACTCAACTCCCTGGCCGAGATCGAATTCTTCCAGGAACTGGTCGCTGATCTCGGTTCCACCGCCTCGTTCCTCTCTACCGCCGAGGCGGCGCTGTCCGCCGACCACGAATGGACGGGCAAGATGAAAAAGGCGCGGGGGGAAGTGCTTTCCCGGCTTGCCGACCCGGACAAGCGCGAGGCCGCCACATTCCGTCAGCAAACCCGGCGCAAACTGGCCGACCTCAAAAAGGCCTATGTGCAGACCTATTTGGGAATGCACACCAGGGCGCGGTTGGGCGTGAACGAGGACAAACGCAAGACCGGGCTCATGGGTGACGAGCGCCTCAAGGTGCTGCAGAAGCTCTCCACCATTGAATTGATGCCGCGCCGACATCTGTCTGACTTTCAGAACCGCCTGGCCGGATTGAAGAGCTGCTTCGCGCTCACCGAACAGGAGTTAGACGCTTCGCCGGTGTGCCCGCACTGCAACTACAAACCAGGGGTGGAGCCGCCCACCGCACCCGCGGGAAGGGTCCTGGACGGCTTGGACGACGATCTGGACAAGCTGGCGGCCAACTGGACCCGGACGCTGCTCACCAATCTGGAGGACCCGACCACCCAAGGGAACCTGGACCTGCTCAAGCCCAAGCCCAAGAAGCTGGTGCGCGATTTTATCAAGAAGCGGGAGTTGCCCGACGACCCTGGACAGGATTTCATCCATGCCCTGAGCGAAGCGCTTTCCGGCCTTCAGAAGGTTCCGGTCAAAATTGTTGATCTGGGAGCGGCGCTGCTCTCCGGCGGTTCACCGGCAACGCCGGCGGAAATGAAAAAACGATTCGAGGAATATCTGGACGAACTCACCAAGGGCAAGGAGTCCGGTAAGGTGCGCATCGTATTGGAATAGGAACCACGAATGCACACGAATAAACACGAATGGAGTTTTGAAAAACTCGTTGAGGCTATCCGGCAGGTGCATGAAGAGTTGGCGGCACAGGCAGGCCGGGCAGTCAACATCAGCTTGACGATGCGCAACTGGCTGATTGGGTGTTATATTGCCGAATATGAGCAAAGTGGCGCGGATCGGGCTGAATATGGTGCGCGGTTACTGGAAAACCTTTCTTCACACCTGGCTGAAGGTGGAATGGAAGGTGTGGCAGCACGATCGTTGCGCCAATACCGGCAATTCTATTTGGTCTATCCGAAAATTTGGCAGACGGCGTCTGCCAAATCTCTTGATAATTTTGTTCCCTTATCAATTCGGCAGACACTGCCTGCCAAATCAATGAAAACATTGTCGCAACCAACGCAACCCGCCATCCCAGCCTCAGATTTGCTCCCAAAACTCTCCTTCAGCCATTTCGCGGAATTGATTGCAATTCCGGATGAAACGAAACGCACCTTCTACGAAATCGAGTGCATCCGGGGAAATTGGTCAGTTCGGGAACTGAAACGGCAGATCAACAGCCTGTACTACGAAAGATCCGGCTTATCCAAAAACAAGAAAAAGCTGGCGGCGCTGACACAGGAAGGTGCGGAATCAGCCGATCCCAAACTGGCGATACGCGACCCTTACGTCTTTGAGTTTCTCGGCTTGAAACCAAGGGAAGTCATGAGTGAGTCTCATCTGGAAGAACAACTCCTTGATAAATTGCAGGAATTCCTGCTGGAGCTGGGCCACGGGTTCTGTTACGAGGCCCGTCAAAAGCGGATTCTGATCGGGGATACCCACAACCTCGTGGACCTTGTTTTCTATCATCGTATTCTCAAGTGCCACGTGCTGGTGGAGCTAAAACTCGGACAATTCAGCCATGAAAACATCGGCCAGCTCAACACCTATGTAAGCTGGTACAAGAAAAACATGATAACCGATGGAGATAATCCGCCCATCGGCATTCTTTTGTGCACACAGCGTGACCATACACTGGTGGAATATGCGCTAGCCGGCATGGACAACGGGCTTTTCGTTTCCAAATATCAACTTGAGCTTCCAAGGAAGGAAGAAATGCAACGATTTATCGAAGAGCAGGTGCGGGAAACAGGATCATGAAGCTGTTAATGGGATCACAAATGGCTATTATCCACCGGAGAGTGACCAAGTTACTGCACAAGTCAGGTATGCCCATAGGCGAACTTGGTCAGTGGGCTAGTGACCAAGTTCGGCCTTGCAAAACAGTGAGGCAATTATGACGAAAGAAGCGCTCACTGAAGAGATTACAATTGATGCCTTGAGGAAATTCTTTCGTGAGAAGCCGTTCCTCTTTTTTGGAACGGGAATGTCTTGCGCCTTGGACGTTAGGTTTGGGATGGATGCCTTGAAGGATGCTCTTATTGATCAAAGGTTGAAAAATCCGCGAATCTCTGGCTCGTCTGTAAGTCGCAAGGTGCCCGTATATTCAACAAACAGCATTCTGACTGGTTGCATCTTCCAGGGAAAAAGCTTTGGGACATTGCCGAATTTACGAAACACATACTCGGAGGTTAGTCAGGGCTATATTTTCATTCGACGCATCGCATACTCTCGGAAAAGTTCGTGCCGTGGATACACGTAGGATCAACGTCCAGGTCAATACCGATGAAGACCTGCGAAAAGCTCGTGTCGTTCAAGGTTGCGGGTTTGCGCGCGGCGCTGTTGCCTGGCAGTTCACCTGCGACACCGGCCGAGATGAAAAAACGCTTTGAAGAATACCTTGACAAGCTCACAAAAGGAAAAGAACCTGGCAAGGTACGGATTGTATTGGAGTAAGAATAATGGGGAAAATATACGAAATTAGGGATCCCATCCATGGTTTCATCACGCTGAATGAATGGGAAAAGGAAATTGTCAATCACCCTGTATTTCAGAGGCTTCGGCGTATTCGTCAGCTTGGCTTCACGGATATGGTCTATCCGGCTGCTATGCACAATCGTTTCGAGCATTCACTAGGCGTAATGCAAATTGCCACTCGGATGTTCAACCATATTCGGGAACGGCGAGGGGATTTTCTAAAATCGGAACTGGATTTTAACGATGACGGTTTAGGCAGGGACAAAGTACTTGTCCGATTGTCCAGTCTCTTGCATGATGTTGGGCATGCGCCGTTCTCTCATGCAGCCGAAGGACTTATGGACAAAGATGAATCAACCGGAAAGTCTTATAAACATGAGCGCTATTCAGCGGCAGCTGTCGCCTTTCTAATGAAGGATGTCATAGAGAACCATCCCCTAAATCAAAATTATGGTCTTAAGGCCCAGGATATCGCTGACTTTTTGATTGGTGAAACCAGTCTTGGCCGTTCTTTACTTTGGCGCAATCTGGTCTCCAGCCAACTTGACGCCGACAGGTCCGACTATTTGCTGCGAGACTCCCATCACATTGGTGTTGCGTACGGGCATTATGACCTCAATCGTCTAATAGCTACAATGACAGTCGCCATTGATCCGGATACCGGTTCTCCCGTCCTTGCAGTCGAAGAAGGCGGAGAGCACGCAGCCGAAGCCCTCATCATTGCACGATATATGATGTTCACACAGGTGTATTTTCAACATACCCGTCGGGCTTACGATTACCATTCAGTACAGGCGATTAAACAACTTTTGACCGATGCCCAGAAGCGAACCAACTTGGCTAATAAAAGCGCCTTTCCACCCCCTACCACAAGGAAAAACGTCGAACGATATCTAAAATGGGATGACTGGCGCGTACTGGGTTTGGTAAGCGGGGAAAAGGCTGGTGATCATGGGCGGATATTGTGGGATCGGAATCATCATCGCGCCGTGTACGAGACACCAGAAATTCCAAGCCCCGACGATTTGGATATGGCCGAGGAAATCAAGAACCAACTGGGCGATGAAGTGGGTTTCGTGGATTATGCATCAAGCTCCTGGTATAAGTTTGAGAGCGCGGACGTACCTCTCCTGCTGCGCCCAGAACAACCAGACGAGCAATTGACGAGACTTTCAACCCGTTCATCTGTGGTCAACGGATTGAAAACCGTTGAAAGGACCCGCATCTATGTACCCAAGGAGAAAAAGGAAGAGGCGAGACAAATTGTCGCGGATATAAGAGAGAAAAAGGAGGTTGCATCATGAAGTTCACCATTGACATTCCGTGGAAACGGTATGCCCTGATCGCCGAATTGGCAAAGCGATTGGATGCGGTCAGTCCACAATTTGGAAAGACTGCGTTGCAGAAACTCGTATTCTTCCTCCAGGAAGTATACGGCGTCGATTGCGGCTACGATTTTGAACTGTATTCTTATGGTCCGTTTGATTCCCAATTGCTTGGCGATCTTGATCTGGTGGAGCACTGGGGCTGTGTGTCCATTGAATCCGTCAATGCAATGTTTGGTGGATACCGCATACGCCCAACGGATAAAGTCGACGCCGTTCGGAGCAAGGCAACCGATTTTCTCGATGATGAGCACACAAAGGCAGCATTGAATAACCTTGTTGAGGCTTACGGCTCCATGACAGCCAGAGATTTGGAACTTCAAGCAACAACCGTTTATGTTGAACGCAATTTACGCGCAAAGGGAAAGCCGATTAAGAAAAAAGAAGTTTGCCGTATCGTCAGCCAGATTAAGCCCAAATTCACCTCGATGGAAATTGAAAACGCATTACTTGAACTAAGCGAGCGTAAGCATATTCAGGTTGTTGCCTGACCTATGTCTTAGGGTCGGGGTGCCGACAAGACACGGAGTCAAAGTCGAGACAAGAGTCGAAAACGAAATACAGTTTCACAGGTAAGCCAAAGAATTGAGTGGAAGCGTTTCATAGTCAGCAGAAAAAAGGTGGAAACCTATATGAGGAGCGCCACGATGTACAGGTCATCAGGGCTTTTGTTTGAATAATAGTTACTGGCCAACGAGTCGTGATCCATGAGGCAAGTCACGTACCAGCCCGAAACGGAGTTAACGGATGGAAAAACTCAATCAAATACATCACCAGCAGCCGTTGTTTGACGTAGAGGGACCCGCGACCCGTAACTCGGGACCTGTGACCTGCTTAGGTATGACCTTCGAAAACGAAGGGAAACGCCGCGAGTATTTCCTGGATAAGCTGCGTGAAAAACTCAATGATCCGGAATTTCGAAAGATCGAAGGATTCCCTATTGGTAAGGATGAATATATCCTATCTCAATCAGATCCACCCTATTACACGGCTTGTCCTAATCCATGGATTACTGCGTTCATTCAGGAGTGGGAGCATCAAAAACAAGAATGCAAAAGCCAAGAATCCTATCGGCGTGAACCCTTCGCAGCTGATGTAAGTGAGGGAAAAACTCACCCAGTTTACAGAGCTCATTCTTACCATACCAAAGTACCACATCTTGCTATCGTTCCGTCCATTCTTCATTATACAGAACCCGATGATATCGTACTTGATGGTTTCTGTGGGTCCGGAATGACTGGTATTGCAGCGCAATGGTGCGGTTCGCCACCACAAAAATATCGAGCTGATCTGGAGCAGAAATGGAAATCCGAAGGTTATCCATCTCCGAAATGGGGGCTTCGCCACTGTGTTCTAAATGATCTGTCTCCAGCTGCAACCGTTATTGCTGCTAACTACAACACTCCATTCAACATAAACGCTTTTTCTGATGCAGCAGAGAAAATACTCCAAGTGGTAGAAAGTGAAATTGGATGGATGTACGAGACGCTTCACTCAGATGGCAAAACTAAAGGACGAATTGAATACACTGTCTGGAGTGAAGTTTTCACCTGTCCCGATTGCGCAGGTGAGATGGTCTTTCTTGATGAAGCGCTGGACAAAGAATCTAAAAAAGTGAAAGACTCTTTCCCTTGCCCACACTGCCAGGCTGAAGTTACCAAACGTAGCCTAAAAAAAGTTTACACAACAGAATATGACAATATTGTTGGAAAAACGCATCAAGTTCCGAAACGAACTCCATCTTTGATCTGTTACAAGGTCGGTAAAACCCGTTATGAAAAAAAACCAGATCATGCTGATGTTGCTGTTCTTGATAAAGTCAGCAAGATGGAATTACCCTTCGAGGTACCTAACTCAGCGCTACCTTACATGCATATGACGCATGAACGAGCACGGATGGACAGGTCAGGAGTCACCAATATCCACCACTTCTTTCTTCCCCGCGCTGCACAGGCAATAGGTATTCTTTGGAAAAAAGCAAAGAACCACCCGAATTTTCGAATTCGGAATATGTTACTATTTCTACTTGATCAATCTATATGGGGTTTTTCGATACAAAATAGATATAGGTTAAGGGCTTATTCACATGTTAATCAATGTATGACGGGTATTTATTATATACCGTCTCAAACAACTGAAGTTTCTCCATGGTACAATCTTCGCGGCAAAATAGGTCGCTTGCCGAAAGCATTTAAATATAACTACGCACGCTTATCAGGTGTTGCTATAGGCACCTCCTCTACTGCTTCCCTTCAAACTATGGATGATTCAATAGATTACATTTTCACCGATCCCCCTTTTGGTGAAAACATCTATTATGCTGATCTAAATTTCCTCGTTGAATCCTGGTACGGAATACTCTCAAACGCAAGTGCCGAAACCATTATTGATAAAGCAAAAAAAAAGGGGCTGCCAGAATACCAGGAATTGATGCGTCAATGTTTCGCGGAATATTACCGTGTGTTGAAACCGGGACGTTGGATCACAATCGTTTTCCATAATTCACGGAATGCTGTCTGGAATTCGATTCAGGAGGCATTGCAGAATGTGGGATTTGTTGTTGCTGATGTTCGCACTTTAGATAAACAACAAGGTTCTTATCGTCAGGTCACAAGTATGGCGGCTAAACAAGATCTTGTAATATCTGCTTACAAACCCAACGATGGCCTTGAGGAACGCTTCAAACTGGCAGCCGGAACAGAGGATGGTGTTTGGGATTTTGTCCGCACCCACCTGAAACAACTCCCAGTATTTGTCTCCAAAAATGGTCAGGCGGAGGTAATTGCTGAACGACAAAATTATCTGCTCTTTGACCGCATGGTCGCCTTCCATGTCCAGCGGGGGGTGACGGTTCCCTTATCCGCAGCCGAGTTTTATGCCGGCCTGGAGCAACGCTTTCCACCGCGCGACGGTATGTATTTCCTGCCGGATCAGGCGGCCGGATACGACAAGAAACGGATGACGGTCAAGGAGGTACTCCAGCTTCAGCTTTTCGTCTCCGACGAGGCGTCGGCCATTCAGTGGCTCAAGCAGCAGCTCACTAAGAAGCCGCAGACCTTCCAGGACATTCACCCGAAGTTTCTCAAGGAAATCGGCGGATGGCAAAAGTATGAAAAGGCCCTGGAACTTTCCGAATTGCTGGCGCAGAACTTCCTGCGCTACGACGGCAAGGGCAAAGTGCCCAGCCGGATTCACAGCTACCTCTCCTCGAATTTCAAGGAATTGCGCAATCTGGAAAAGGATGACCTAGCGCTCAAAGCCAAGGCCAAGGACCGCTGGTACGTGCCCGACCCGAACAAGGCCGGCGACCTGGAGAAGCTGCGCGAGCGGGCCCTGATGCGGGAGTTCGAGGAATACCTGCCTGTACCGCGCACGGCGCGGCAGGCAGGCCGCGAATCCAAACGGAAACGCCTGAAGGTGTTCCGTCTCGAGGCCGTCCGGGCCGGGTTCAGGAAGGCATGGCAGGAGCGCGACTACGCCACGATCATCGCCGTGGCCCCCAGGATACCCGAAAAAATTCTCCAGGAAGACCCCACGCTCCTCATGTGGTACGACCAGGCGGTAACAAGAACAGGAGGTGAGTAATGACAATTGATCGTAACAGTGTTTTCGCCAACGGTAGCCGCTGGGTACGAGCGGATTTTCATCTTCACTCCAAGGCGGATAAGGAGTTTGCGTATACAAATGATGATAACTATTACTATTCAAATTATGTCGATGCGCTGGAATCAGCCGAAATTGGCGTTGGAGTTATTACTAATCATAACAAATTCGATATGGTTGAATTCAAGGCATTACGTAAAACGGCAAAAAAGAAGCAGATCTTTTTGCTCCCAGGCGTCGAACATTCAGTGGGTGACGGGTCCAATGTTATCCATACCCTTATTATATTTAGCGATGAGTGGCTCGTGAACGGTCAGGATTATATCAATCAGTTTTTAAATATCGCTTTTGCGGGGAAAACACCAGATCAGTACGAAAATGAAAATGGCTGTAGTTCTTTGGGCTTGATTGATACCATTAAAAGACTCGAAAACTACCATAAAGACTTCTTTCTGGTTTTCGCTCATGTGGAGGAACGAAGTGGCCTTTGGGAGGAATTAGAGGGCGGGCGCCTTCAAGAAATAGGGAAGAACGAGTTTTTCCGCCGGAGGACTTTGGGATTCCAAAAGGTGAGAACCCATGATCATCCTGAAAAAAAATGTCGTGTGAAGGTGCAACAATGGCTCGGCGACGCCTATCCGTCTGAGACAGAAGGCTCTGATCCAAAAGCAATCCACCAGATCGGGAAGGGAAATCCCAGCTTTATTAAAATCGGATGTTTTACTTTCGAAGCTGTCAAGTATGCACTTTTGGACCATGTGAACCGAGTGAGCACCGAACGGAAGGAATATAAACACTCACACATTCTGAGTGTCTCTTTTGAAGGGGGCGTATTAGATAAAAGAACCATCCATCTTTCCTCTGAACTTAATACTCTCATCGGCATACGAGGTAGTGGCAAATCGTCTATTTTAGAGGCATATCGTTATGCCCTGGATATTCCCTTTGGTGAAAAGGCGTTGGACACAGAGTACAAGAAAAAGCTTATTGATCACGTTCTGGGCAGCGGTGGAAGGGTAACAATTCAGGCCGTCGACAGGAGAGGACAACAATATGAGGTTCGCCGCATCAACAGGGAAATGCCGGATGTATATATTGATGGCGTGCTTCAACCAGGTATTTCTCTTAGGGAAACCATACTCCATAAGCCCATCTATTTCGGACAGAAAGACCTTTCTGCCACCGGTGAAGGTTTTGAAAAAGATCTGGTAGAAAAGCTGGTTGGAGACAAACTTTCAAGTATCCGATCTCGTATGGATGTCCAACGCCAAAAAGTTGCTGAACTGCTTGAGCAATCAAAGAAAATCTCGAATACGGAAGAGAAGAAAAAGGAGTTCAATGAAAAAAAACAGGACGCGGAGTTCAGACTTAAGTTTTACAAAAATCATGGTGTGGAGGAAAAGTTGCAAAAGCAGGTGAATTTCGATGCCGATTCAAGAAAATGTTCCCAGGTTATTTCGGTTGTAAATGCTTACCTGAAAGAGTTAGAAGCGTTCGTCAATCAGTATGAAGACGATCTAAAAAATCAGCGTGTTTACACATCAAAACAAAACAAGGACTTTTTTTATACCTTCTTTGGCCTATTAGATAAACTTATCACATCCTTTGATAATGTTAAGAGCGCATTATCCGATGGCAATAAGATTCTGGCTGAGTTGAGGAAAAAGGGCAGAGAATTCGAAAAGATTAAGGATGGTCTAAAGGAAGAATTTGCTGAAATTGAAAGAAAACTTGCCGGGCAATTGCGGGATTCAGGCGTACAAGCTATCGGTCCGGATGAATTCAGAAATCTTCGCAAAGTTGTGGACCAGTCAACACAAATGCTTAAAGTCTTAGATAAGCAAGGCTTGGCCCGCAAGAAACTACACCAGGATCTGTTAAAAGAACTGGCTGCGCTAAATGATCTTTGGCGCGACGAGTACAAGGAAATCCAGGCTGAGTTAGCTAAAGTGAACCAGACTCATTCATCACTTGAGATCAAATCGGAATTTAAAGGAGATAAGATCGCTTTTACGGCATTCATGAAGGACATCTTCAGGGGCAGTCGCATTAGAGAAGTAACGTTTTCAGCTCTCGCAGGGGCGTTTTCTGATTTTATAGCTATGTACAAGGAGTTTGACAAGGTCAAGGCTACAGTTGGAACTTCAAGCCCGGCATTTGAACAGTATTTTACAGATAATCTCTCAGCCCTACTGGCTTGGCAGGTCCCTAATCGCTTTGTAATTGAATACCGTGGCAAGGAACTGAAGCATCATTCTTTAGGGCAACGCGCATCTGCACTTATTCTTTTCGTTTTGAGCCAACAGGAAAATGATGTTTTCATTATCGATCAGCCGGAAGATGATCTGGATAACCAAACGATATACGAGGATGTAATTAAACTTATTTGCACTTTGAAACCAAAAACCCAGTTTATTTTTGCTACACACAATGCCAATTTCCCGGTTCTTGGAGATGCGGAACAGGTTATTTCATGCTCTTATTCAGATGACTCGATTTTCTTAAAGAAGGGCAGTATTGACAGTCCCGATATCCAGAAGGAGGTTGTAGACATCATGGAGGGGGGCGAAGAGGCATTCCGTCAACGCAGGAGGAAATACGAGATATGGAAACCCCGGAGCTAATAGAAATCATCGGCAGGGACGAGGACAGCAGACACCAATTTAAAGCTAATGTCACCAACGAGACTTCTATGGCTCAGGAAATGGTATCATTCAGTAATTCAGGTGGTGGTTCCATATTCGTTGGCGTAAGTAATGATGGCACATTTACAGGATTAACAAGAGAAGATATGGGGCGGTTGAATCAACTTGTGTCCAATGCGTCGTCTCAACAAGTTAGGCCGCCGATTAATCCACTAACAGAAAATATAAATACTCCAAACGGAATGGTTATGCGGATAGAGGTCCCCGACGGCGTTAGTAAGCCTTATATGGATAAAAACGGGGTTATTTGGGTCAAGAGTGCTGGAGATAAACGTAAAGCAACCTCCAGAGAGGAGATTCAGAGACTTTATCAAAGCGCTGGTTTAATACACGGAGATGAGATACCAGTGCAAGGCCTTACTATTGCCGACCTGGACATAGACTATTTCAAGACTTTCTTTGAAAGGAATTTTCGAGAATCATTGGAGGAACAAGAGTTGTCACCTAAAGTTTTGTTGAAAAATATGAACCTGTTTAAAAATGGTGCTTTCAATGTTAGTGGCGCATTACTGTTTGCCAAGAATCCCAGCCTACGATTGCCTGTGTTTATTACCAAGGCAATCGCTTTTCCTGGAAGAGAGATCCATGAGACAGAATATCTGGACAGTCAGGACATTACAGGAAAAATTGCGGATATATTTCAAAAGAGCATAGGATTTATTCTGGGAAATATTCGGCACATACAGAAAAATCAAGGAGTTAATGCTTCAGGTGAACCTGAAATCCCAAGAGTCGCGCTGGAAGAGTTAGTGGCGAATGCCTTGATTCATCGGGATTACTTTGTTTCCGCGCCAGTAAGAATATTCGTTTTCTCCAATCGGGTAGAGATTGTCAGCCCTGGGCACCTCCCGAATAACTTGACGATCGAAAATATAAAAATGGGGAACTCTAATATCCGCAACCCGACTCTAGCCTCCTACGCAACGAAAATTCTTCCCTATAGGGGCATCGGAAGCGGCATTGTCAGGGCCTTAAATGCCTATCCAAACATTGATTTTGAGGACAACCACGACGGTAATCTGTTTATCGCTACCGTTTGGCGAGAAAACATGAATGGAGCAAGCTGATTGTGGCCAACGAAAACCTTTGGTATTTCAGTCCCGACCATGGGCAACTCTGCCAGGTCATCGAAACCCGGACGCTTTGGGGAAAGACGACCTGCCGGGTGTGGCTGCCCGGCCGCGATTCGGTGGTCCGCGTTCCTGCATCCAGACTTACCTCCCTGGAGGATTCAGGAGCAGGGAGCGCTGACGGCATCGCCTATGTCGCCTCCGCCCCACGCGTAGCCGATGTCCTGACCCGGGATCTCTTGCTTGCGCCCATTGAATCGTCGGTCAACCCGCTGCCGCACCCAATCAAGGCCCTTGCCCGCGCGACCGCCGGAGATCGGGTTCATTACCTGCCGGCCGACGGGGTCGGACTGGGAAAAACCATCAAGGCCGGACTCATTTTTCGTGAACTGAAACTGCGCGGGCGAGCCCTGATGCGCGAGTTCGAGGAATACCTGCCTGGACCGCGCACGGCGCGGCAGGCAGGCCGCGAATCCAAACGGAAACGTCTGAAGGTGTTCCGTCTCGAGGCCGTCCGGGCCGGGTTCAGGAAGGCATGGCAGGAGCGCGACTACGCCACGATCATCGCCGTGGCCCGCAGGATACCCGAAAAAATTCTCCAGGAAGACCCCAAGCTCCTCATGTGGTACGACCAGGCGGTGACCCGAACAGGAGACAAATAAATGTTAAGAAAACTGCGAATAAAAAATTTCAAATTGTGGAAAGATACCGGAAATATCAGAATGGCACCGATTACACTGTTTTTTGGTGCGAACAGTTCAGGCAAATCCAGTATTGGTCAGTTTCTGATGATGCTTAAACAGACTATTGAGTCTCCTGATCGGAAAGTCGTCTTTTATCCAGGCGGGAGAACCTCGGCGGTTCAACTTGGTTCTTTTCAGGAAATGGTATTTCATCGAGATCCTGCCTATAAGATAAATTTCGAATACGAGTGGGACTTGCAGGATTCGTTAAAATTTAAAGACCCTATTTCTGGTCATTCTTTTTCTGGAGACACATTGTCTTTTGAAGCTGAAGCTGGAGTAGGCTTAAAAGATCAACATTCTCTGGTAGTCGATCGCTTGAGATACCAAGTGATCGAAAAAAAACAAATAACTGCCTCTATCGGGATGGAACGTAAGTCTGGAACCAAAGCTGAATATAAAGTTAAATCTGAAAAGTATTCATTAAAAAGGCAAAAGGGCCGTGCTTGGTATCCTAGGGCACCTGTTCGTTTTTATGGATTTCCAGACGAAGTGGTTGCATACCATCAAAATGCAGATTTTGTTCAATCGTTGAACTTCGAGCATGAAAAGCTTTTTGGAATGCTTAGCTATCTTGGCCCACTTCGTATTAGGCCCGAGAGGCTGTATTCATGGGCCGGAATTGAGCCCGAAAGTGTTGGATATTCTGGGGAGAACACAGTCGCCGCAATTTTGGCTGCCCGAAATAGAAAAATAAGCTTGGTTAAACCAAGAGCGAAACGGGCATCACCAGCCAGGCTCTTCGAAGAAATTATTGCATTGAAGCTCGCGGAAATGGGATTAATAAAAGAATTCAAAGTCAATCCCATTTCAAAACAACGCCAGGAATACGAAGTCAAGATTCGCACCAAAGGATCAAGGGATTGGGTGGATCTCCCTGATGCTGGCTTTGGCATTTCTCAAGTGCTACCGGTTCTTGTCCAATGCTTCTATGCCCCCGCCAATTCAATTATAATTATGGAACAGCCGGAAATTCATCTTCATCCCAGTGCGCAATCGGCTTTGGCTGATGTGATGATTGATGTCATCAATTCCAAAGAAAATGGCGCAGATAGAAACATCCAGTTGGTAATCGAAACACACTCAGAACATTTCCTGCGACGGCTTCAAAGACGGATCGCCGAGGGCGCTGTTACACAGAATAAAGTTTCGGCTTATTTCGCCAATGTCGCTAAGACCCCCCCAAAACTGGAGCCTCTGAAAATTGACAGTTTCGGCAACATACAAAACTGGCCGGAAAACTTTTTTGGTGATGAGATGGAAGATATCACCGAACAATCCAAGGCTGCATTGAAAAAGCGTATCGCAATGAACACCGACCAGGAGGGTGCCTATGATGGGTAACCTTCCGAATAAGTGCTTGGTGGATACCAATGTACCGAAGACAGCGAATTTGTCCACTAATCCTGCTGAAATCCCCAGCGAGTTGACCAATTGCGTGCAGAATTGCGTGGAAGCTATAGAACACGTCGTTAATAAAGGCGGCCTGGTTATCGATTCGGGAGATGAAATATTTTCCGAATACCGCCAAAATCTATCCCTGAGCGGGCAACCCGGAATTGGCGACCGGTTTATGAAATGGGTGCATGACAATCGGTGGAAGTTTCCGGAAGAGGATCGTGTCTCTATCACCAAGAACAACGCTTCGTATGATGAATTCCCTCATCATGCTACGTTGGCTGGTTTTGATCGATCGGACAAAAAATTTATTGCCGTTGCCAATGCTCATCCCCAAAAACCGCAAATTCTGGAAGCAACGGATAGCAAATGGTGGGGATGGAAGGATTTATTGATGAAAGTTGGTATCACCGTGAATTTCTTATGTCCTGATTATGCCAGAACGAAATATATTGAGAAAATGAGAGCATGAAAAACGATTTTTATAAGTTTCCTTCAACCCCACACCTGGCGCTTCTTGGTAACATCGAAATCAGAGATGACAAAGTCATGTCAGGACCCGAACGTGATAAATTCCTTCAGAATCAACTTATAGTCGAAGAAAAGATGGATGGGGCCAACCTTGGAATTTCATTTGATGTTGAAGGAAATATTCGCGCCCAAAATCGAGGATCATATTTGCGACTGCCGGCAACGGGTCAGTGGAAAAAGCTATCTAATTGGCTTGATTTACGAATTGACATTTTCTTTGAACACCTTACGGATCGATTGATCCTCTTTGGTGAATGGTGCTATGCCCAGCATTCGGTCAGTTATGATCAATTGCCGGACTGGTTTTTGGGATACGATATATTTGACAAGACACGCCTAAATTTTTTTTCCTGCCCAAGACGGGACCAATTTTTTCAGAAGATGCGTATCTCCCAAGTTCCGATTTTAGGGCGCGGACATTTCTCCTATTCAGAATTGAAATATTTTCTTTCTCAGTCTAAACTCAGCAAAGAGCCTGCAGAAGGTTTATATCTTCGTATTGACCAGGGAGATTGGCTTGCACGAAGGGCCAAATTGGTCCGCCCCGCTTTTATTCAATCTATTGGGCAACATTGGTCGCGCTCGGGCATCAAAGTCAACCGTTTGGCTATAGAGGCCAAGGCATGAATCTTTCCAAACAGGGAAGTGACAGTGCTTGGCATTTCAGCCTGGACCATGGGCATCCCTGTCAGGTCATCAACACCCGGACGCTATGGGGCGAGACGACCTGCCGGGTATGGCTGCCCGGCCGCGATTCGGTGGTCCGCGCGCCTTCGTCCGGACTCGCCACCCTGGAGGATTCCGGAACGGGGACCGCTGACGGTATCGCCTATGTCGCCTCCGCCGCATGCGTAGCCGATGCCCTGACCCGGGATCTCTTGCTTGCGTCCATTGAATCATCGGCCATCCCGCTCCCGCACCAAATCAAGGCCCTTGCCCGCGCCATCGCCGGGGATCGGGTTCGTTACCTGCCGGCCGACGGGGTCGGACTGGGAAAAACCATCAAGGCCGGACTCATTCTTCGTGAGCTGAAGCCGCGCGAGCGGGCCCTGATGCGCGAGTTCGAGGAATACCGCGAATCGAAACGGAAACGCCTGAAGGTGTTCCGCCTCGAAGCCGTCCGGGCCGGATTCAGGAAGGCATGGCAGGAGCGCGACTACGCCACGATCATCGCCGTGGCCCGCAAGATACCCGAGAAAATCCTCCAGGAGGGCCCCAAGCTCCTCATGTGGTATGATCAGGCGGTAACAAGAACAGGGGAAGACACATGACAGAATGGAAGTGGAATGGTTCAAAGTGGTGGAAGTTTGACTTTCATGCCCATAGTCCGGCCTCTGACGATTACGGAAGAGGTCCAGACCAGGCCTCTTTAAGGAATCGTACACCCAAAAAATGGTTGCTTGATTACATGCGAGCGGGCATCGATTGTGTTGCGATTACTGATCATAACACTGGAGCTTGGATCAATCAGCTAAAGCAAGCATTGGCAGAGCTGGAAGAGGAAAAGCCCGATGGTTTCCGTGAACTGCACTTGTTTCCGGGGATGGAGATTTCCGTCAATGATGGAATCCACATTTTAGCTATATTCGATCAATCAAAGAGCACTTCCGATCTTGATGCTCTCCGTGGTGCCATAGAGTATCAAGGAACTCCTGGTGAGAGTGACGGTTTCACACGCAAATCGCTTGTAGGTGTTGTTGACGCTATAGTTTCAGCGGCGGCGGGTATAGCGATTCCTGCCCATGTAGATGAGGCCAAGGGGCTGTTTAATGAGCAAAACAGAGCAGCTTTGAAACAGGCGTTGGGTTGTGACAAAATTTTCGCCATGGAATTGATAGACTCAGCGTATCAAAAGCCGCAGCTGTACATCAACCAAAAGCTATCCTGGACAGAGATTCTTGGGTCGGACTCTCATCATCCTTTAGGCAACGAGGGGCAACGATATCCCGGCAGCCATTTTACCTGGGTTAAGATGGGGGAGCCTAGTATCGAAGGCTTGCACCTGGCTCTATTGGATGGGTCGCTTTCCTTGCGGCGGTCCGACCAGGAAACGGGCAACCCGAATAATCACGCGCCCCTAACATTGGAATCGATACAAATCAATCAGGCACGCTATTTAGGCCGGTCCAAGGTTTTTAGCCTCGGACTCAATCCTTGGCTCAACGCCATAATCGGCGGTAGAGGCACCGGGAAGTCAACCATCATCGAGTTACTTCGCATTGCCCTCCGACGGCAAGATGAACTGCCTGACGAACTAAAACCGGAATTTGAAAAATACGGTCGGGTCTATTTGAACCGGGAAGATGCAGGGTTGCTCACAAATGTCGCCTCAATCAGGGTGATTTATCGTAAAAGCGGTTCCCGATTTCGTATCCAGTGGAATCCTGCGGGTGATCTTGATCCTATTGAACAAGAAGACGATGGAGGATGGCATCCTGCAGAAGGGGATATTCAGCAACGCTTTCCCGTTAGAATTTACAGTCAGAAACAGATATTCCAGCTTGCGAAAACGCCTCTGGCATTATTGCGAGTTGTTGATGAAGCCCCAGAGGTTGATCGACGTTCTTGGACCGAGCGATGGAATACGGAGGAAACCAGATTTCTATCCCTGCATGCAAAAGCGAGGGAGATGGAGACCGGACTTGCTGAGGAGCCCCGACTCAGGGGAGAGTTAGACGATGTAAAACGAAAACTGACAATTTTTGAAAAGGCTGGACACGCGGATGTACTGAAAACTTTTCAGAAGAAGAGCCGCCAAAAACGAACGGTCGAGTCATGGGAGGAGAGCTGGATTGGTACTGGGAAACAGTTGCGCGAAACCGCTGCTGTAATCGTTCCTGATCTTCCGGATGAAACGGGCTTCGATCCAGATTTGTCGGAAGATACCGAATTGCTCAACCTGTCTGCTACAGTACATAGTCGTCTGGACGAAATCCGCAAGGCAGTTGAAGACCTTGCGTCACAAACGGATCAGGTTTTTTCGGAATGGCGGAAAGCAAAAAATAAGTCTAGTTGGCAACAGTCTGTCAATGCTGCAGAAAAGGCATACAGTGACCTACAGGAGAAATTGGCCAGCGAAGAGGCAGGTGACCCTGCTGCCTACGGAGAATTAGTTCAGCGGCGACAGACCATAGAGCAACGACTGAAGGAGCTTGCGGAACGAAAAAAACAAGTTGCAGAGCTTATAAAACAGGCCGATGAATCTCTTCAACACCTGTTAGAGATCCGTCGGCAGCTGACCGAATTGCGCCGAAAGTTTCTCGAAAATGTTTTAAGAGAAAACCGGTTTGTCAAAATAGAGGTTATTCCGTATGGTTCCAGAAAAACCGTTGAAGAGGAGTTCCGGCGCTTGATTCAAAGAGAAGGGGGTGGATTCGAAAAGGACATTGGTACGCCGGATGGCGAAGGTTTGCTTGCAAAACTCTATGAAAAGGCAGATAGCGACGGCATGATCGAAACGAACCTTACAGAAATTAAGGATACAATCAAGAAGATAATGGGGGAGACCGAAGTGACCTCTTTAAAAGATCAGCGATTCGCATCACATATTAAAAAGCTTCCGCCCGAGGCTGTCGATCGCCTTGATTTATGGTTTCCGGAGGATTCCCTCGAAGTTCAATACAGCGCAACAGGCGATGGGCAGCGCTTCCGTTCGATTCAGGAAGGATCGCCGGGCCAAAAAACAGCGGCACTCTTGGCTTTTCTGCTTTCCTACGGTGAGGAACCTCTGATTTTGGACCAGCCCGAAGATGATCTGGACAATCACCTTATTTATGACTTGATCGTAACCCAATTGCGAGCAGTCAAACGTGACAGACAGATCATTGTGGTCACCCACAACGCAAACATTGTCGTCAACGGCGATGCGGAACTGGTCGTTGCCCTCGCGGTGCGAGGCGGGGAAACGCAGAAAGAGTGCGAAGGCAGCCTTCAGGAAAAACCGGTGCGTGATACCATTTGCGCCGTTATGGAAGGTGGACGTAAAGCCTTTGAAGATCGTTATCGACGTATTGCATTGAAGGGACGCTATGTTTGATACACCGGAAGAATTGTTGGAAAAGATAGGCCTTGGAGAAGATACATCTCTGGAACTCAAGGCGGTTCGGTTTAAAGGCCATCGCGTCGCAGAACCCGTGCGCGATAATTGGGCCGATGAAATAGCGGCCATCGCCAATACGCATGACGGCGTACTCGTCCTAGGCGTTGATGACAAGACACGCGATATTGAAGGCATTCCATTAGACAGGCTTGAAGCTGTCGAATGCTATGTATATGAAATCTGTAACGAGAGTATTAAGCCGCCGGTTATATTTCGCTCCTTCCGAATGAAGCTTCCTGACAAGGCAGGAGATTTACAGCCGGTACTTAAGGTTGACATTCCACGCAGTCTTTTTGTCCATGAAGGTCCGGGCGGTTATTTTCATCGGCAGGGCAGCTCAAAACGAAAGCTGACGCCGGACTACCTTGCGCGCCTTTTTCAACAAAGAAGCCAGGCCAGGTTGATAAGATTCGAAGAACAACCGGTACCTCAATCGAGCATCAATGATCTGATTGATGATTTGTGGCGGAAATATGCTACTCGCTCCGATGAACCGGCCGATGTTGTGCTGCTGAAGCGAAATCTATTGTCAAAAGAGGAAAGCGAAGTCGTTCGTGCCTCGGTAGCCGGCATTTTGCTATGTTGTGAACATCCGGAAAAATTTTTGCCCCATGCCTATATCGAAGCTGTACGCTATCGTGGGAAAAAGCAGGATTCCAATTACCAAATCGATGCTCAGAAAATTTGCGGCCCACTGGATCAGCAAATCAATCAGACCATGGCATTTTTAAAAAGAAATCAGACGGTTATGGCTGTGAAGAAGCCCCATCGTATTGAAAAACCGCAGTTTAGTGAAAGGGCTGTTTTTGAAGCGATTGTTAATGCTGTGGCGCATCGTGATTATTCAATCTCTGGTTCAAAAATTCGATTCTTCATGTTTGATGACCGTCTGGAAATTTATTCTCCGGGCCCACTTCCAAATACGGTGACCGTTGATAATATCGCCCTCCGTCAGGCGACCAGAAATGAGTTGATCACAAGCCTGCTGGCCGAAACACCGGTTGTGGAAGCAGTCGGTGACGTAGGGCGGGGGTTCTACATGGAGAAGCGGGGCGATGGTGTGCCAATTATCATGGATGAAAGCATAAATCTTTCAGGAAAAACTCCAGCTTATAGGCTTATCGATGATGCCGAACTTTTATTGACTATTTTCTCTGCAATTATGGAATCAGCGGATGAGGATTGATGCAAACATCTGGTATTTCAGCCTGGACCATGGGCAACTCTGTCAGGTCATCAAGACCCGGACGCTATGGGGCGAGACGACCTGCCGGATATGGCTGCCCGGCCGCGATTCGGTGGTCCGCGCGCCTTCGTCCGGACTCGCCACCCTGGAGGATTCCGGAACGGGGACCGCTGACGGTATCGCCCACGTCGCACTCGCTACCCGACGCAAAATCATCGAACGCATCGGCCTGCCGCAGGCCTGCGACTATCGTTTAAACTTGCTTCGGCAGGAAGAATGCTCCTGGAACGAGGAACTCGAGCGCAAGGCTCAGGTTTACCCGGAAATGGCGCATCTCCTTGTCGTCCGGGTTGAGGGAGGCGCCCATGAGCAACTGGCGTGACCAGATTCTCAGAGAGTTCACTCCCAATGTCGCTCGGCTGACCCTGGTTGCCGATCCGGACGGCCTGCTCCTTGAAGAAGGCGTTCTTGCAGGCATACGCGACCGTGGTTTTGAACTGATTCCGTTCGAGGATCATGTCGCCTTTCGCTATGCCTACGAATCCAAATTTCGTTCCCGCTGGGACCAGGGTGAGCAGACAGACCTGGTGGTCGTGCTGCGCTCCGTGGAGAGCGACCTCGGCTGTCTGCCCTACGATCTGCTCCAGGCCGGTCGCAAACTGTCATTCAACCTCGGGGAGATTTTCCCCAACCTGAGTTATCCCATCGTGACCGCCCTGGACCGTGGTGATCTGGATGCGCTCTACGAAGCCCAGAAGCGTCATGCTCCCGGAGTGCTGGGCGATAACGCTACAAAGGACTTCGTTCTGCGCCATGTCTTTGAGATCGCCCTGGAGCTCATCCGCAAGCCGTCCGATCTGCTGCGGGCGCTGCTGCGCCGCCACTATCGGAAGCAGCGTATCCCGGCCTTGCTTGATGAGCGCCTTGTTCAGGTGCTGCGCCGACAGGGCGGTTTTGAAGAGTGGCCCCTCGAAACGATCATCCCGGATCGGGAAGCCTTTTTCGCTTTCCTCCAGGAACGTTGGCCCATCTTCTTAAGTCGGTCGGCGGTCCAGGATACCACCGGTGTTCGCGAGGATGAGAAGCCCTACGGCTTTGAGTATCCCGGCCCTTCGGATTTGCCCTTCGACCATAACGACATCCGTGTCTACATCGACAACCTGTTTGTCGAAGGACAGCTTGAAGCGGTTCCCCATGAAAAAGTTGAGTCGCTCTCCAAGACCTGGCTCGCCATTGGCATCCTGACGGACGAGCAGGCAGACCGGACGCAACGCGTGGATGGCCTTCTCGATACCTTGGCGGCGAATATTCCCGACGAGGAGGCGCGGCACGACGACTGGCTCCACTTTGCCAAAACCTGGGCGGAGCTGGTGGCCCTGGCACTAAATTCGAATGCGGTGTTGCCGGAACCGGCGCGCCAGAAGATGGAGACGCTTCAAGTCCAGATAGATGCCACACTCGGGCGGTGGCTGACAAAACGCTATGCAGGATTGGTCAACCTGCCCCCGGCTCCACCGGTCATGCTTCACCATATTCCCCGTTTCCTCTCCCGACACATCAACGATGCAACGCAACACAAGGCTGCGTTCGTCCTGGTCGATGGCCTTGCGCTGGATCAGTGGATTGTCATCCGAAAGGAAATCGCCAAGCAGCGCGTCAATTACCGCTTTCGTGAGAACGCGGTGTTCGCATGGATACCGACCATCACGTCTGTTTCGCGCCAGGCGGCCTTTGCAGGAAAACCACCGATCTATTTCCCGAACAGCATCCATACCACTAACAAAGAACCGGCGTTGTGGATGCAATTCTGGGTCAACCAGGGGCTGACACAGCAAGAAATCGCATATGCCAAGGGGCTGGGAACCGGCACCCTGGAAAACGTGGAAGAGATTGCTGCCCGTCCCAGGACACGGATGATGGGTCTGGTTGTCGACAAAGTGGACAAAATCATGCACGGCATGGAGCTTGGCGCTGCTGGCATGCACAACCAGGTTCGTCAATGGGCCGCAGGGCCGTTCTTGACGCAACTGTTCGACTTGCTGCTGGAGAATGGATTCCGTGTCTACCTGTCGTCGGATCACGGCAATATCCAGGCGTCAGGTTGTGGGCGGCCCGCCGAAGGAGCCGTGGCGGATCTGCGCGGAGAGCGCGCTAGAATCTATCCCGCTTCCTTATTGCGCGGTCAGGTTAAGGAAAGATTCCCGGACGCCATTGAATGGCCGCCTATCGGGCTGCCGGAGGACTATCTACCCCTGCTTGCTCCGTCTCGCGCCGCGTTTGTCCGCAAGACCGAAAGCCTTGTCGGGCATGGCGGCGCTTCTCTTGAAGAACTCATCGTTCCTCTTGTTCAAATTGAGAGGAGGGACACATGAGTACGCAGGGAAATCGACGATACAGCCAGATTGGACTTGACCGTCTTGTCCGACTCGAGTGGCTGGAGCGGACTGCGACTCTCGTTTTGGCAGGAAATGAGGTTTCTACCGTTAAGGCTATCCTGCAAGAAGAATTATCGGGGGCGTTCCGTTCTAACAACACCAAAGTGCGGGGCTCGCTTGATAAAACGATTACTATTCTGACGAAAGTTTGGGGTGATGTTCCGAAGAATCTCTACCCCTTTTACAAGGAAGGACTCAATTTACTCTCACATTTACCCCGTGAGAACCATATAGCAGTCCACTGGGGCATGACAATGGCGGTTTATCCATTTTGGGGAGCAGTTGCAAACCATTTGGGAAGACTGTTAAGGCTCCAGGGAAAGGCGGCAGCCAGCCAAGTACAGCGCCGGGTACGGGAGCAATATGGAGAACGCGAAACGGTTTCTCGTCGAGTTCGCTATTTACTGCGAAGCTTTGTTGATTGGGAGGTGCTGCAGGAAACATCGGAAAAAGGTGTCTACTGTTATGAAAGCAACCTTTTTGTGTATGAACCTGAGCTTATCACTTGGATGATGGAAGCGTCCCTCCGCGCCAGGATCAACGGATCGGCCGCCACAAGAGACCTGCTCGACAGTCCAAGCATCTTTCCATTCCGCTTGGCCCATATCTCAGCCGAACATGTGGCATCCCTTTCACCGCGTCTGAATGTCCTGCGGCACGGTTTGGATGACGACCTTGTGATGCTGCGTGAGGATCATTGCAAAGAAACAAAAAGAAGCAAACTCGGGGAGTCGGAGAGTAGCTTATGACGAAATCGGACCGGGTGATTTTCCAATTTGAGGAATATAACTGCGACAGGCCGCCCGGACACTCTCCGCCACGGCGAAAGCGTCTGAAGGTTGCGCCCTTGGAATGGGCAATCGATCATCTGCTTTTGACATAGCGGGTTTCGGCCGGGGTGGAAAAGCTACCATACCAGGCAATCGGCCACCAGCTCCCAGAGGTATTTAATTGTCAGGTCATCCATTGCATAGTTGGCTTGCACCGCATTGAGCTGGCCGTGGCAGCTATGGCACGGCATCACCACCATATCGGCGCCGGTGGCGCGGATTTGATCCATTTTACGGCGGGCGTAGTGAATCCGCTCATCAGTAAAGCCGTTGACCAGAGCGCCGCCACCGCCGCCACAGCAGATTTGGTTGTCCGCTGTTGGATAGAGATCAACCCACTCTTTTACACACCGGCGTAAAATCCAGCGTGGCTCTTTAAAAAAACCGTGGCCGAATCGCTTTTGCGCCCGCCGCCCGTAATTGCAGGGGTCGTGGTATGTGATCCGCCGGGTGAAACGGTTTGGGTCCACCTGGATGCGGCCTGACTTGAGATATTCGATCAGCAGGTCAAAGACCGTGACAAAATTGAAGCGCTCCAATGCTTCGGGGTAGTACTTTTCGAAACCCGACCGGGTTGCTAGATAGGCGTGCCCTCATTCGGGCCATAGCAACGTATCAATCTCCAGATCTTTCATCTGGTCGAGGATACGCTTAGCCATCACCTGCATGGCCGCCTCGTCGCCGGTAAAATAGCCCCAACTGGTGCCTTCCCAATTATCCCCTGCCACGGTCCAGCTTTCGCCGGCCGCATGAAAGATCTTCCACCAGTGTTTCAGGTCGTCGGTGTGGGTGTTAACCAGCTTATTGTGAATGGTGCACAAAATGCGGGCGCCCCTTTTATCTACGGGAACCGTGAAACCTTCATATCCTTCCTCTTCGGCCAGTTCTTCACCCACATCCTCCAAAATAAAAAGATAGTCTTCCTTGGGAAGGCGCAGGTTGTTGCCTGTTTCCAGGGCCGCGGTGAGTCCCTGGTGCAAAATCCCCGGCACCGCATCGCGATTCTTCAGCGATCGAATGTGCCGGATGGCATCGGCGATATCAATTCTCACAGGGCAGATGTTTTCGCATTTCCCGCACATGGTGCAGATCCAGGGCCAGCGGGAATCCACCAATTCCGTTTCCTGACCCAACGCCACCATACGGATCACCTTGCGGGGATCAAAATCATCAATTCCGGCGGCCGGACAGGCGCTGGCGCACATGCCGCAGGTCATACACATATCATGCGAATAGTCCCATTCACGACAGCGGTCTATGTTGAGCTTGGCCCAATCCATTGGCGCTTTCGATATATTGTCTGACGGCTGTGTCATGACCTCTTCCCGTTACATTTTATTAAACCCTATTCATTGACCAACCTGCCCGGCAAACCGATTAACCGCCACGGTAAACCCGGCGCCCATGTTATTGCTCACCGTCGCAACGGCCACTTTCCGTTGGTCAACCCCGATTTGTTCCAATACCGGCTTTACCATTTCGACCCGTTCGTGGGCTAAACAGTTGCCTGAACCGGCATGGCAGTTATCCACATGGCAGGTGACAATCAACACCCCTGCCACATCCTGCGCCATCGCTTTTAACAAATGTTCGGATGAAAGCGCACCGGCGCAGGGGATTTCCACCAATCTAAAGGGGGGATCCGGGGGATGCCCTTCCAGGCGGGCCAATTTCGCGGACGGAATCGCTGAGCGTGCGCAACCGAATACGATAATCCGACTTGACGGCGTCTCGTCAGTTGGATTGGATGAAGCAACCGAATCTCGAATTTGATCAGCCATGATCATTTGAATGGCGTGCCTGGGGCATTCCGCCACACAGATACCGCAGTTTTGACACCAAGCGGCATTGATAACCGGATGCGGCGCCATCACCACTGCTCCATGGGGACAGGCCCGAAAACAGGTCAGACAACGGATACAGTGATTGGGATTAATGGCGGCGGCATTGGATGGATCAACCGTTTCCGCCTTATCCAAAAGGGGCGCCAAGGCTGCATTGGCATAGTCCGACGCCGCCTCTTGGGGCGTCAGCGGGCCGCGCAGCGCATCGGCCACCCGGACGGCCCGATGGTTCGTTCCAATGGGGAGGCGATGGACATTGTCAGCCTGTAAAAAACCCCGGACATCTCTCTCCAGCCGGAGGGTGTTTGCCAAAGGCGATAGATCCGCGGGGGGCGTAAGCGATTCATCCACCACCGTTACATCGGGTTTTAAATAAAAGGTCTGTCCTGAAGCCTCATCAATAAAGCACACGGTAACTGCACCCTTTTCGTTTTGCTCGAATTCCGGTCGTGTCCGGGTAAATTTTACAAAATGGACACCCGCTTTTTGACACGCCTGATAGAGCGCCTCCAGACCATCTTCGGCAACCTTTAAATTATGGGTGAAAATCAGTGTTCGCAGACCCTTCGGGCCATATTCGGTTTGAAGCTTGAGCGCCGCCCGCATCACCCGGCCGCATACCGTCGGATGACTCTCATGAAAAAGCCCGTTGAGGAAAAGGATCTGTTGATTCGCATCTGAGTGAGGTTGCCATGTTTCAAGATCAGACAGGGCGAGCACAGTTTGGCTCAACTTTAGTTTGTTGATCTCAAAATTGGGCGTCCAACGAACGGAACCTGCCAAGATCACCTGATCGTACACTTTTTGCTGATATTGGATCCTTTGGCCGGTGGCGCTCAAACCGATATCGGGAGCCTGATCCCGATCCACGGCAGTCGCTTCAAATTTGCGATCCGCCAATTTCGATGCCACTGAATCAACCCGGTCTTGGTCCTCCACAACGAGCAACCTGGTTTGATTCGGCATTATGACACCTCCACTAAACCCAAGTATAGCGCGGCTTCCCATGTGGCCCGTCCGGCATCGGCGATGGCCTGCTCAATGTCCATGGGGTTTCCGACCGAACCGGCCAAAAAGAATCCATCGGGCATTTGTGGCCACCCAAACCCTTCCTTAGGGGAATCAACCCCCAACATTCCGGCCATCTCAGCAACCCCATCGCCCGGTGTCATCCCAATCGAAAGGACCACCAGATCAAAAAGTGCTTCTATGGGTTCCTGCGGCTGGGTTTCCGTGTAGATTACCTTGAGATTGTCCGTATCCGCCGGGTAAATGTCGGCGGGGATTGTTCGGATCAGCTCAACGGATTCCGTTGTGTGTTGATAGAGTCGATCAAAGTTTTTCGCAAAAGTTTGAATATCGATATAAAAACAGGTAACCGCTGCTTCCGGATTTTCATTCTGAATTTTAGCGGCCATGCGCAGGGCCGAACCGCAGCAAACCTTGGAACACCAATTGTGATTCAGGGAAATATCCCGGCTGCCCACACATTGGATAAAGGCGATGGAGCGGGCTTGCGCACCGTCCGATGGACGAATCACGCGCTGATGGCGACGGAGCATCTGCTCTAGCTCCAGGGTGGTGATGACATTGGGGAAAACATGATAGCCATAGGGCTTGTCTGTGGGATCAAACGGCGTAAAACCGGTGGCCAGCACGACGGCATCCCCCGACCATTTCTCGATTTGACCTTTTTGGGCAGGATCAATGGCATCCTCGGGACAGGCATCCTGGCACGCTTGGCACCCTTTGGAGGCTTGGCATTTGGTCACATCAATGGCAAAAAAGGGTTGATGGCAGGCTGAAAAGCCCTGCACCACTGCATCGGGCGGACAAGCAGCAACACACTTTCCGCATGATGTGCAACGATCTGGATCAATATATTGCGGCTCGGTTTCAATTTGCACATGAATGCCATCCGCTTCTTGGGAACAGCCGGTGACGCGGCTGGAAGTTTTGAGTCGGACGCGTTCGTTTTCAACCACCCGGCCGAACCGCTCCGCCGCCATACAGGCGCCACATTTGACGCAGTGATCCGTTGCCTTGCAGGTATACGTAATGGCGAGCCCACCCATAAAAGGGGCCTTGTCAATCACCGTTGTCACCGCTCCTAACTGCGCCAGTTGCGTCGCGGTGGTTAAACCGGCCACACCGCCGCCGATGATCAAGACTTGCTTGGTTTTCATTGTGTTTCCATGGAACCGTTGAAAGTCATTCAAATTACGTCTAAGTAGAAGATATTGTCAATAGCCGCCAAATCGTAACCGTGGATTCTAATGGATACCTGGATGAAAAACGAACAAGCGCTGCGCCACCGGGTGGCGGAAAAACTAGCCCAAAACCGAACCGAACCGAAACAGCCCGGCCAAGAGCTCGGGAAACTGTCGGCGGTCCTCTGTTTGATGGGTTATCACGGCGCCACGGGCCCCTACCTGGTTTTGACCAAGCGGTCAGCGGAGGTTCCCCAGCCCGGCGATCTCAGCTTTCCCGGTGGTCGGCTCCATCCCCGGCGGGACGCCCTCTTTTCGAAACTGCTGGCCCTGCCTCAAATGCCCCTGGCCCGTTGGCCCTACCGCAAAGACCTGGCCCGCAACAGGCCCTTGCGCTATCGGGTCCTGACCCACTACCTGGCCACAAGTTTACGGGAGAGTTTTGAGGAGATTCGCCTTATTCCTTTAAACGTGGCGTTTTTGGGGTCTTTGCCGCCTCAGCCGCTGGTGATGTTTCAGTGGACGATCATCCCCATGGTCGGCTGGCTGAAAAAAAATGCACAGTTCAAGCCGAACCGGGAAGTTGCCCGGATAATCCCCATAGCACTGCAAGATCTCCTTAACCCGGAAAACTACGCCACCCACCATGTGCGCTACAAACCACCGGTGGCGGCGCGGCTGCAGCAGGAGTTTGGCGATTTTCCCTGCTTTGTCCACCACCAGAAACCACAGCGGGAAATTTTGTGGGGGGCCACCTTTCGAATCGTGATGGCGCTGCTTGAACAGGTCTTTGATTTTACGCCGCCCGATCCAAAGGGACTGCCCGTAATCAACGGCCGGATCGGGAAATCCTATTATCGCGGTCAATCCAGAACGCCCCCTTGAATCACTTTCTCCGCAAAGTTGAGATCTTCGGGGGTCGTTATCTTGATATTATGGCGGCTGCCGGGAACAATTGTCACGGGATGGCCCATCTGTTCGATCAACTGAGCATCATCGGCGGCGGTAATATTTTGGTCCTGTGCGGCTTGGTGGGCCTTCTGGATGAGATCAACCCGAAAGATTTGAGGGGTTTGGGCCAGCCAAAGCGCTTGACGAGGCACTGTTCTGACGATGGTTTCGGATTCGGTGGTCTGTTTAAGGGTATCCACGCACGGCAGGGCCAAAATCGCCGCACCACTCTTTTTTGCCATTTCAACGCAGCGCCTTACGGTATCCGGCGGCACAAAGGGACGAACGGCGTCGTGGATGGCCACCAGGCCATCGGGCTCATTGATCTCCATCAGGCCGTTTCGTACCGACTCCTGGCGTGATTGACCACCGGTTGTAAGGATTAGTGGTTTTGCGAGTTCGACCTTGGAAAGGATGGTATCGCGGCAATAGTCGCTATCGTTGACAGGCAACACCAAAACAAACCGTGAAACCCACTCCATGCGGTCAAAGGTTTTTAACGTATGGTTCAATACAGGTTGACCCGCCAATGGTAAATACTGCTTGGGCAACGGCTGGCCCATGCGGGCGCCTTTGCCGCCGGCGGCGACGAGGACAGTGACAGAAGGGTACATGACATTCCAGCGTAGTTTCAATGCTATCTTTTTATACGTTATCCTTTTATTACATCATATTTCACCAAGAAATCTGGCATCCTCATCTTTCATTTTGGCTCAACATCTGGTGACCCCAATGATTTTACCTCTTTCCACAACGCCTCTTTCTCATCGCGGCGTAACCGGTCAAAACCACCTCTTTGGATTTGAGCAATGGTTTCCATTCGCCTAAACCGTTTTTCAAACTTATGGGTCGCCTCGGCCAGTGCGATTTCCGGATGAACGCCCATAAACCGGGCGACATTCACCAATGTAAAAAGAAGATCACCCAATTCGAGCATTCTACGTCGAGTAGGATCGGGGTCATTGCTCGCACCCCTAAGCTCTTGCTTGAGCTCCTCGAACTCGGCTTCGGCCTGGGCGACCACGGCATCAATATGGTCCCAATCAAAATCGGCCGCCGCCGCTTTGCTGGAGATTTGGTAGGCTTTTAACATAGCAGGCAGTGAAACGGGAACACCATCCAATTTTGATGCGCCCTCATTGTTCTTTCCTTCGGCCTGTTTGATATGTTCCCATTGATGCGACACCGCATCGGCATCTTTCACGGTTATATTGTCAAATACATGGGGATGTCGGTGGATCATTTTGGTAACGATTTTTTCCACTACCTTCTCCATGGTAAAATGTCTTTTTTGTGCATAGAGGTGGGTGATAAAAAACAGATGAAACAACACATCACCCAATTCTTCACACACGGCATCAACATCATTAAGCACGATGGCATCAAGGACCTCGTAAACCTCTTCGGCCAAATAGCGGCTCATGGTGGTCGGCGTCTGTTTGCGATCCCAGGGGCAGCCATCCTTGCTTCGCAATATTTTCACCAGCTTTTCTAAGGCCTTAAAACTGTTTTTCTGAGCAAGCTCTTCGCGAAGCTGTTTTGCCAAGTTGTTTGACATGCAGATGCACCTGACTCTTAACGCCTTATGCCTGCGAGACGGGGCTAAGTGACGATGGTTTGTTTTAAAAAATCGGCAATCATCTGAAGATAGGGGGCCAGAAGCGAATTTTCCACAAATGCAACTTTGGAGGGTAAAAACAGATCAATAACAATTAACACAACAGCACAGAGAATGGCCGCCTTTAAAAAACCCAATACCATCCCCAGTAGCCGGTTGAGCCAGCCGGCCATGGAGATCTTCATCAGGAACTGTACCAGACGGGCCACCATCATCATTATCAAATAGACCGAAATAAAAATGAGAATAAAGGCGATCACATCCCGGTAGGTGGCTTTTTGGATCAAACCTGCCAATAAGCTTGATATTTCCGGATAATAAAAATAGGCCGCATAGCCGCCCACCGCCAAACCGGCCAATGAAGCCACTTGCAGTACCAAACCCACCATCAATCCCCGAATCAGGCCCAGTACCAAAAGAACCGTAAAGAAAATATCAAGCACATTCATCGGCATTCAACGTTTTTAAGTCAATCCCATATACTATCATTTTATATGAAAAGTACCAAATATGTACAAAAAGAAAGGCTTTCATCGTTCGTTGTGGCTGTTTACGGCCATGGAAGTTAGTTGGACAAATGTAACAAACTGTCTTGCCAAGGTCAATGATCAATCGTAGCAGGTGTCACAGCGCAAGCGAATTTGCATTTTAAAAATGGCTTATGATAAAGTGGCCATTTATTCATAGGTCAAAAAGCCGGTTTAAACGAGGAGTTTATGTGCCAACATAGCGGGACGAACCCGAACGGGACTGTACAGCGTCAGGTCGAATTTATGGATAACGGTCTGACGTATCAGCTCTTGGGTCAACATAACGTTCATTTATCCCGTATCACCCGGGCGCTTGACATTCAGGCCTCAGTTCGGGGCACCACGATTTTTTTAACCGGCGAAGATCCACTGGTACTGGATCTGGCCGAGAATATGTTAACCCAGCTCTACGGTCTGCTGGCTGCGGAGTTTCCATTATTGGAAAATGACGTGGTGCATGCCATCCGTATTCTTAGTGCCAATGATCAAGTCCGGCTGAAAGATATTTTCTTAGATAAAATTTTCCTTTCGGTGAATAAACAGGCAATCACCCCCAAAGGGCCCAACCAGAAAAAGTATATCGATGCCATGCGCAGCCACGACATTGTTTTTGGTATCGGGCCCGCCGGCACCGGCAAAACCTATTTAGCCATGGCGAATGCTGTGGCCAGTTTAACCAAAGGCGCGGTCAAGCGCATCATTTTAACCAGACCGGCGGTGGAGGCGGGCGAAAATCTCGGTTTTTTGCCGGGCGATTTGGCCGAAAAAATTGACCCTTACCTGCGCCCGCTCTACGATGCATTGCACGACATGATGCCCTTTGAAAAAGTGTCAGCGCTTCTTGGTAAAGGTGTTATCGAAGTAGCCCCTTTGGCCTTTATGCGCGGCCGAACTCTAAACGATGCGTTTGTTATTTTGGATGAGGCCCAAAATACCACCTCGGAACAGATGAAGATGTTTTTAACCCGTTTGGGATTTGGCTCCAAGACAGTGGTAACCGGTGATATCACCCAGACCGATCTCCCCTCAGGAAAATCTTCCGGCTTGGTGGAAGCCAAAAATATTTTAAGCAAGATCACCGGTATCAAAATGGTCTATTTTTCACAACAGGATGTGGTGCGCCACCAATTGGTTCAAAAAATTGTAAAGGCTTACGATACGGCCAAACAGCCGATGGGTTGATATGGTGCGTGACTGACAAGCCGATCCGGGCGGGTCAATGACCACATAAAATCTGATTATAATGAATATAAAAAAAAATATTGATAAAATTCTCGCTACTTATAGTGATTCCACAGGAGTGCGGTGGGCCATTTTAATAGCGACCACGGCGTTTTTCATCCTCATCGTTTATCCCACGCTGTTTATCAGCCAAAAAAACTATGAGCTGGGGGATATTGCCACTGCCGATATCAAGGCGCCCCGCAACTTTTTTGTGGAAAACAGCACCGCCACCCAAACCAGCCGTGAAAACGCCGAAAAAAATGTGCTGGCCGTATACGATTACGATACATCGCTCTTAAATCGTATCACCAACCGTATTACCTCTGCTTTTGATTTGATGCAAACCATCGGAAAAGAGACCGAAGGGCAGTTGAGCGAAGCTTCGAGAGCCAATCCATCATCGACACCGTTGGAAAAACAACTGGAAGACGCCTATGTAAAGGTTCAAAAAGAGTTTGCGCAAATGTTGGGTCTATCGGTAAACAGCGAAGCTTTTCGGATTCTCATGGATGCCAATTTTGACCCCATCATTTCCAGCAGCCTGACTGAGGTTGTTACCGAGCTTTTAACACCGGGTATCGTTTCCAATAAGGACATCCTCTTAAAAGAGGTGGGCAAAGGTATTGTTCTGCGGGATGTGGAGACCCAAAAAGAGACCACCGTTGTGGATCTTGACCGCTTTGCCAGCCTGGATCAATCCCGCTCCATGGCTCGCCAAATCGCCACACCCAAACTCAATGAAGCAGGTTACAACCTGCGCAATTTGATCATCGATTTTACCCAGAAACTTTTGGAGCCCAATATCACCTTAAACACCAGCGCTACTGCCGAACGGCGCAAAATGGCCGTCAATGAAGTCAATCCCGTCCTCTATCAGATCAAAACAGGCGAGATGATTGTGCGCGAAGGTGAGCGGGTGGGGCCGGAACAACTCTTTAAACTACTGGCGCTACAATCGGAAAGCCATGCCAGGGGGTTATTGGCCAGCGGTATCGGGGCCGCTGCCGTCATCCTGGTTCTTCTTATCGCCCTTATAACCTTGCCCTTTTTTGAAAAAACAATGGGGCGAAACAATAAACATCTACTCTGCTTTGTCACCGTTTTCATTGTCATGCTCTTTGTCGCACGCGTGTCACCGGGCATTGCCCAGGCATTGTCACAACATTTGACGATCAACAACCTGCTGTCCCGCTTATCCGCCGGTGCGCCCATTACTGCCGGTTCCATGACCATTTGCCTCTTGTTGGGCCTTGAACCGGCCATCGCCTTTGCGATCATCATGGCTGTTGCCGCTGCCATAATTTTTGAAAACCGCCTCGACATGTTTATCTTTTTTCTTATCAGCGGCATGATGGCCGCCTACTGGATGCGGGATTGCCGGGAACGTAAAGTCTTTGTCACTGCCGGGCTAAAGGTGGGGCTACTCAATATTGTGCTGATCACCATTATTGGTGCCTATATGCAACGTATCGGCGGGTTGTCCTTTGTTTGGGATTGCCTGTTCGCCTTTTCCGGCGGGATTGTTGCGGGGCTGGTTTGTGCGGGATTGGTTCCCCTTTTGGAGACCACTTTTGGCTATGCCACGGATATCTCCTTTTTGGAACTGGCCAATTTGGACCGCTCCATTCTAAAACGATTGATGATTGAAGCACCCGGGACCTACCACCATTCCGTGGTGGTTGGATCTTTGGTGGAAGCCGCGGCCACTGAGATCGGCGCCAATTCGCTGTTGGCCAAAGTGTGCGGCTATTACCATGACATCGGCAAAATCAACAAACCCCTCTATTTTGTGGAAAATCAACCGGGCAGCCAAAACAAGCACGACAAGCTGGCCCCGGCCATGTCCAAGCGAATTTTGATTTCCCATGTGAAAGACGGGGTCAAAATTGCCAAAGAGCACGGTTTGGGCCAGGCCATCAGTGATGTGATTGTGCAGCACCACGGTACCAGTGTGATTCAGTATTTTTACGATAAGGCCAAAAAACAGGTCAAAGATACACCTGTGGATATGGATGAGTACCGTTACCCCGGCCCATTGCCGCAAACCCGTGAAGCCGGGTTGGTGATGTTGGCCGATGTGGTGGAGGCCTCCTCGCGTACCCTTGAAAATCCAACCCCCGCACGAATTCAGGGGTTGGTCCAGGAGCTGATCAACAAGGTCTTTGCCGATGGCCAGCTGGACAACTGCGAGTTGACCTTAAAGGATATGCACAGCATTGCTAAAAGTTTTCACAAGATTTTAACAGGAATTCACCACCACCGCATAGAATATCCGGAAAAGACGAAATCATCCAGAACCGACAGAGTGGAAACCCATGACCATCTGGATCAAGAACCGGCAGAAACGTTTCGGGGTCGACCAGAGAGCGCTCACCCAAATGGCTCAAGACATCTTAGACGCCTTGGGCAACGCTGATGGTGAGCTTTCCGTGGTATTGACCGATGACGCGGAAATTCACCGGTTAAACCGCCAATATTTGGACCGCGACAAATCGACCAACGTGATTGCCTTTCCCATGCGGGAAGGCCGATACGGCATGGTGACCCCAACGTTGTTGGGAGATGTGGTGATCTCTTTGGACACCACCTGCCGGGAGGCCGAAGCGGCGACGCAACCGATGGAGATCCGGCTGCGGGAACTGATGATCCATGGAATTTTACATCTTTTTGGGTATGATCATGAACGGTCAAAGAATGAAGAAAAACGGATGATTCAAAAAAGTGATCAACTGATGACACTGTTGGCGGCCAATGGCTATTCGGCCCTGATTGCCAATCCATAGGAATCGCTTCCGATATAGCGAAAGTCTTGTACCGCCTGTCAAAGCGTGTTAAAGAGATGCCCGGTCAACAATGGCCGAGACAGTAGCGGGGCGTGGCGCAGTCTGGTAGCGCACCTGCTTTGGGAGCAGGGAGCCGGGGGTTCAAATCCCTCCGCCCCGACCACTTTTTAGCTGAGTCAAATAGACCAAAGGTGTTTTTTTGCAAAACCTGCTCATCACAGGCGGCTGCGGATTTATCGGGGCCAATTTTATCCATTATCTTTTTGAGGAAGCCGGCTACAACGGTCAGGTGGTCAATGTGGACAGCCTGACCTATGCGGGCAATCCGGAAAGCCTTGGCCGGATCCCCGAGTCATTCAAAAACCGCTACCATTTTATACAGGCCGATATTGGCAACACGGCCAAAATGACTTCAATTTTCGATGCTTTTGACATTGACGCTGTTTGCCACTTCGCAGCGGAATCCCACGTGGACCGTTCCATTGCGGCGCCCGATGCCTTTGTCACCACCAATGTTTTGGGCACCTTTACCCTGTTGGAACAGGCCCGTCACCATCAAAACCGGCTGATTCGGTTTCACCATATCAGCACCGATGAGGTGTACGGAACCTTGGGCAAGGAAGGACGGTTTCTGGAAACAACTCCCTACGATCCCAGCAGCCCCTACTCGGCCTCCAAGGCCGCGTCGGACCATTTGGTGCGGGCCTATCATCGCACCTACGGCCTGCCTGTGACCCTTTCCAATTGCTCCAACAACTACGGACCCTATCAATTTCCCGAGAAATTGATCCCACTGATCATTTTAAACGCCTACAACGGTAAAGCCCTTCCCGTTTACGGTGACGGCCAGAACGTCCGTGACTGGCTGCACGTCACCGATCATTGTCGAGCCATCTGGCGGATTATGAACAACGGTAAAAACGGCGCCACCTATAATATCGGCGGCCGCTGCGAAAAAACCAATCTTTCCGTAGTGGAAACGATCTGTGATGTTTTAGACCGTCAGGTGGAACCGTTGCCGAATGGCTCCCGAAAAGAGTTGATCACCTTTGTTACAGATCGCCCCGGCCACGATTTCCGCTATGCCATCGATTGCACCAAAATTGAAAAAGAACTGGGCTGGCTACCCCGGGAGACTTTTGAGAGCGGTCTTGAGAAAACCGTCGCCTGGTACCTTGAAAACGGCAACTGGGTTAAACGCATCCAAAGCGGCGAGTACCGCAACTGGATTGAGCAGCACTATGGCGGCTGATCCCCGCCGGAACCGAGACTCTCTGGCCTTTGCGCTGGATCTGCCATCAAAGGCGCAGGCGCTTCATTATGTTAAACAGTTAAAAGGCAAGGTCGGTGTTTTCAAAATCGGACTGGAACTCTTTATCCAGGCCGGCCCCGATATGGTCCACGCCATCCAAAAAAATTCCGACGCGGGGATTTTCCTTGATTTAAAACTTCACGATATCCCCGCCACCGTGAGGCGGGCCGTTAAGCGGGCCGCCGACTTGGGGGTGACCTATTTAACGGTCCATTGTGGTGAAAACCGGACCATGCTGGAGGCAGCCGTGGAAAATGCCGGGGATGGACTGGGAATTTTAGCAGTCACGGTGCTGACCAGTGTGGGCGGCGAGGATTTACGCCAGGCCGGTTTCAAAAGCCGTTTTGCAGACAATCCGGCGGATCTGGTTACTCAGCGTGCACAGGCCGCCCATACGGCGGGATGCGCGGGCGTGATCTGCTCGGCAAGGGAGGCAAATGCCATCAAAGCGAAATTTCCCCCACCTTTTATAGCGGTCACACCGGGAATTCGCCCTGGAAAGCACAGCGACGACCAGAAACGGGTGATGACCCCGTCGCGGGCAATCTTAAACGGCAGTGATCTACTGGTGGTGGGCCGTCCCATCCGGGACGCGGCCGACCCGGCCGCTGCCGCCGATCAAATCACGGCTGAAATCGGGCGGGCCTTAAGAAAGCGCCGCCATTAGATAACGAAAAAGCGCTATTCCAACAATCAAAAGTCCAATTATAAGCACCACCCGCATCTGTTCGACGCTGAATTTCATGTTACCAGTAAAGTCAAATTTTAGCTTATGGACGGCTAAAGAAAAGGGCTCATATACGAGACGTTAAATATATGGCAACAAGCTGAAATATCCAATATAAATTTTTCCGGTAAAATCTCATGCAAAATTCGGGTTGAAGCCATACGGCTCGCATGCCGAGTCGTCCGGAAAACCACAACAACGCGGCGGCCGGGATCTTTTGTGACGCCATCAACTTTGCATTTCGTCCAGTCCAAAGGCCGAATGGAGCACTCGCACGGCCAGCTCGGTATACTTTTCATCAATCACACATGAAATCCGGATTTCCGATGTGCTGATTAAAATGATATTGATATTTTCCGCCGCCAGAGTGGAAAACATGGTGGCCGCCACACCGGTATTATTTTTCATCCCCACACCGATCACCGACACCTTGGCAATATCATCGTCACCGTAGACACTGTCGGCACCGATCTTTTTGGCAATTTTTTTCGCTACCTTCAATGACGTTTCGTAATCCCCTTCCGGGACGGTGAAGGTGAGATCGGTTTGACCGTCGGGGCGGGTATTTTGAATGATCATATCCACCACAATCCCCGACTCGGCCAAAGGGGAGAAGATTTTAGCCGCTACGCCAGGCTGATCCGGCACTTTTTTGAGTGTAATCCGGGCCTGATTTTTGTCATGGGTGACGGCGGAGACAACCAAGCTCTCCATCCCCGCATTTTCTGGTACCACCATGGTTCCCTCCTTGTCATTAAAAGAAGATCTCACATGCACCGGCACATTGTAGCGCTTGGCAAATCCCACCGACCGAATCTGCAGCACTTTGGCGCCCAGGCTGGCCATGTTGAGCATTTCATCATAAGAGATCTGATCAATCTTGTGCGCCCGATCACACACACGGGGATCAGCGGTATAGATGCCCTCCACATCGGTGTAAATTTCACACATATCGGCATCCAGCGCGGCGGCCAAGGCCACCGCTGTCGTATCGGAACCGCCCCGTCCTAAGGTGGTGATATTGCCGTTTATGTCACAACCCTGGAATCCGGCTACCACGGCAATGCCCTTTTTATCAATCTGTTTACAAAGCGCTTCGTGCTCGACTTCGATGATCCGGGCATTACCAAAATCGGAATCGGTCAACACCTGCACCTGGTGGCCCAAAAAAGAGCGGGCCGCGTAACCCATCGCTTCCAAAATCATCGACAATAAGGCCACGGTGGTCTGTTCACCGGTGGATAACAGTACGTCCAATTCACTTCTTTGGGGTTGATCAACCGCTTCATAGGCCATTTTGATAATTTTATCGGTCACACCCGCCATTGCCGATAATACCACCACCACGGAATTGCCTGCGTCATAGGTGTGTGCCACCCGTTGGGCCACACGCTGCAATCGGCCTATATTCGCAACCGAAGATCCGCCGTATTTCTGTACGATCAGTGCCATTTACATTCCTTCAGCCCCTTCAATGCTCCCGATGCGTTGACACCGTGAGCGGTGATCTCGATCTTGCGTTGGATAACGTCAATTATGCTAAATTCAAATTTGAGATGATCTCCCAAATCCGCATCAGAAAGCTGATCCGCCCACTCCACGGCACAGATGGTAGGGCCGTCCAGCAGTTCCAAGACACCTGCGGCTTCGATATCATCACCACCGTTTAACCGATAAAGATCAATATGAATCAACCCGTTATAAGCGTTGATGATCGTGTAGGTTGGACTGGTCACCGGCTCTTGATCGGAGATCCCCAGACCCAACGCCAATCCTTTTACAAAAAGCGTTTTACCACAGCCCAATTGGCCCATGAGCGCCAGATTCAACGGCGCGTTGATTAACCGACCGAGGGTTCGGCCCAAATCACGGGTCTGATCGGGATGTTCAGAAATGATGGTGAAGCTATTCTTGTTACCAACGATCATGCTCAACAGTCATATAAAATGGTCAAAATTTAAAGAAATTTTCTATACGACTGTTTCTAAAAAGGCAAGTAAACACCAACTTCCAGACGCTTTAACCAAATTGTCGCGGGCTATGCCCCTAGTACCATGTAACAGTTACAAGTTTGGATAAAGGCGCTTTAGCTTTATCCGGGCATCTGATGTTGTGAACTGCCAGTCAATTGAACCAATTTCAAAACGTTCATGTAAATGTTGCTTGAACCCCCAAGGGGTGTGCCATGATCTTTGAAAATTGATTAAAGCGTACCCATTGGACGATCATAGCGGGCAAATGGTCTAAATTTGCCGTT